>Ga0137297_10035_pt1 | contig 118236 bp, 103 predicted proteins | sample RamsorincwithD2O_FD_97191 | JGI IMG/M metagenome (GOLD analysis project Ga0137297, IMG submission 97191) | Mouse cecal microbial communities from Vienna, Austria - Mucin amended with D2O | ecosystem: Host-associated > Mammals > Digestive system > Large intestine > Cecum | place: Austria: Vienna...
GCATGATGACGATGTTTTGCCGGCCCCGGATGGCGCTCTCTTCTTGACGCGGACCATGAAACAGACGAAGGCGGGAAAGAGGTCTTCTTTTGACGAAGGCCAAAGCGTCTCTTTTCATGTTCCTTTTGCCATGCGCTACCTCTTCCGGATGGAGGCCGGCGCAGGGGGAACAGGGGCTTTCCCTCCGGAGAACGGAGCGAAGTTCCAGGAAACATTGCTTAAAGGCCCCGTGCCGCGCACCTGGAACAACCCGCCGGCCAGAAGGAAGACGGGGGAGGTAATCAGCCCCGGCAGGCCACGCAGCCCCAGCTTGAAATCTGAATTGACCTGCAGGTCGGAAAGCCGTACCCAGCCCCCCCCCTCCAGAGACATGTTGCTTCCCTGGGCCGCGAAGTTACTGGTGCGCACATAACCCTTTTCAATGGAAAAATCGCAATCGGCCCTGGATATCTTGTAATTGATCAGATGCCCCAGTCCCGGAATATAATTGGAGAGGGCTTCCCCCAAAAATCCGAACAGGGGAATTTCCACCAGGTCTCCATGCACCAAGGCCGCCTCCCCCTTCGCCTGAATAGAATTCATGTTGCCGCCTCTGGATGAAAATTCAATGGCGCCGTGCACAGTGGCTTTCTCCATCTTCTTGTCATAGGATTTACCAATGGACGCCAGGTTCATATCCTGGAGTACAAAGGAACCGTTCAGGGCATCACCATCGTCAATCTGCGCCAGCACACGGCCCGTAAAAGAACCGTCCCAGATGGTTCCCTTCATCTTGTCCACAACCACCCACTGCGGAGAAAGCAGCACTTCTCCCTTTGTTTTTCCGAGGTCCAGCGTAGTACCCAGCAAGGGATAGCGCACGCGCCCGGCTGAAGCGTCAAAGCGGATGCGCCCCTTCATCAGCTTCATGTCGTCCCCCATCGGGAACATGCCGCCGCCGGAAAGCGTTACGGGCCGTGTAAAGACGAACTCCTTCAACACCCTGGCGGCGCTATCGGAAAACATCCGCAGAGTATAGCCGGGATAGGCCTGTCCCTCCAGGCCAAGCACTTCCACCGTATCCTGCACAAAACGGAAATCTATGCTCTTGGCCTTGAGCGTGCATTCCGAAGGACCTCCGGACAATCCGGCGGAAGACAGGTAATTCCCATTGGAAACCACAGTCGTCACATTGGTCAGCACCAGCTGGTCCGTCACCAGATGGGCATCCGCCCGGGCGGACTTCAAATCCACCCCTTTGTAGCGCGTGTTGGTTGCGGAAACAGTAGCCTGCAAGTCGTAAGCCTTTTCCAGATTGTACAGGCCCAATGTCCCCTGGAAAGAAAGTTCCAGGCCGGAATCCTGGCGGAAGGAAAAGCGGCTCATTAAAAAGTCGTCATCCTTTATGCTCAACAACTGGTCTATCGTTTGCAGCGGAACCGTGGACTGCCCCATGATAAACATCTGACCGTCCAGAAAACCGTTGGCGAATAACTCAAAAACGCCCTTCTCCATTTCTATCCGGCAGTTTTGCACAAAAAGCTGGTTGGGACGGTATTCCGCCTCCACATCCGCCGTCTTAACGGAAACCTTGTTCCAAGCCAGGTTTTCCGCATGGATGCGCGCGCGGACCAGCGTCGGCTCCACAGGCTTGCCCTCCGGAATATCCAGCCTGCCGTGAACCCATAAAACCGCTTTTTCCGGAAGTTGCAAATTCTCAGGAACAGGAACCGAATTCCCGGCCAGAGTCACCAGCAGTCCAGGTTCCAGATTCGATTCCATCGTAAAAACAAGGTCAGTGCCCAGGTAGCTGCCTTCCAGCCTCACCCGGCCGTCATTCCGCACCAGGTCCAATTGGGTGACATTAATGGAACGGCCGATCAATTCCGCCCTAGCCGCAGCGGAAACAAATTCCACCCCCTGGTAAAAGACATCCGTCACGGAAGCCTCAATCCGGAGGCGGTCCACCCGGAGCGGCCCTTTCCAGCCCTTCCCCATATCCACGGAACCGTACACCTTCAATTCCGGGTCTCCCCTGATTTCCAACGTTGGCGGCAGTTTCGCATCCTCCGGCGCAAGAGAGCGGGCCATGCCCAGCATCGCATTCATGGGCAATGTGCTGTGCACGTCTATCTTGATTTCCCCGTCCACTCCCATCATTTTGCCGGAAAAACTGCCTCCGGGATGCCTTATGTCCAGATCAGTTACATAGAAATTACCGTTTTCGTAACTGAAATCGCAGGAAGCCCTCTGGAATTTTTCCCCAAGCACGGAAAACGCACCCAAGGAACCGGCCCCTAAAACATTCAGATGCTCCACGCCCTCCCAGTTTTCCGAAAAAACCGCACGCCCGGATAGCTGCACATGCGGCTCGCTCAGGAACTTCATTTCCCGCGGCACCAGAGCTTCATCAACAATAGCCACCGCCCAGGAAACCAGCGGAGCCGTACTGCGGACATCCCAGATCAGCGTGTGCTTTTTCAAATCGGCCTGGAGGGAAAGGCTGACGAAACCGGCCGTTTCCGCATCCCGCATGGTAAAACGCTTGGCCATAATGACGGAATCCGCATAGTCCCCGCTGAACAGAAAATCCTTGAGTATGATTTTTCCGTACCTGAGGGAAGGCGCCTGCAAATCCATGCCCACACGCACGCCGCCTTTCGGATCGTCGCTTAAATTGACAATCAGGCGCGGAGGGGATGATTCAGGCCACTTCACCCGGTCCATGTAATTCAGCGCCTGATTCAACTGTTCCCTGACGGCGGCCATGTCCTGAGCCGTCAGCGTAAAGTCGCCGGAATCATCCTGCCCCATGGAAAATGCCCCCTGGGCCGTCACCCGGATGCCCTGCACCACGGCGTCCGCATTGACGATGTCCACCATGCCGGGACGCTCCAGATTCAGTTCCGCGTTCACCCCCGTTACGGAAAAAACTTTTTCCGGATTCCCTGCATCTACGGGCAGGGTGACGTCCATCCCCTTCACATTCACCCGCTCCGGCACTACTTGCCCGTCTATCAGTTTTTTCCAATTCAGCGCCACATCCGCCTCATGCAGCAAAACTATGGGCCGGCGCGTTTCCGGAGCAGCCTCCGGATCCAGCAACTCCACGTTTTTCAGTGTCACGACGGCACGGGGCCACAGAGCAACCTTCAGCGTCCCTATATGGGAAGGGATGCCCTTTTCCAGAAGAACCTGTTCCACCCGCTGCACGACGAAGGAGGGCACCCCCCAGATGGAAATGCAGCATACGCACCCCAGCAACAACGCCCCCAGCAAAATAATCACTGTGGGAATCAGCCCCTTAATCCATCTCATAAATGTCCGCTGAGCCATAAGCCTTGTCTTCTTTGCACAGGTGCTTCGGTACGCTACCTTAAAAGAAGAGACATTGCACCATCAATTTGTGTTGCCTATTTATTTTACGGCACCGGAAATGATGTCATCCGCCTTGAACATCCCCGCGTTTCATCCAGTCAAACACTTTACAGGCGGAAAGCCGCTCTTACTACCCCAGACAATCATGAACATTACCATTCACCGGGCATCCACCCGTGGTCATGCCAACCACGGATGGCTGGACACATACCACACGTTCAGCTTCGCCAATTATTTCAACCCGGAACGCATGCAATTCGGAGCTCTGCGCGTACTCAACGACGACACTGTTCTCCCGGAAGAAGGCTTCGGCGCCCATCCGCACAAAAATATGGAGGTGGTTTCCATCCCTCTACAAGGAAAACTCCGCCACGGAGACAGCCTGAACAACAGCCACACCATTACCCGCGGAGAAATTCAGGTGATGAGCGCCGGAACGGGCATCCTGCACAGCGAATTCAACGACAGCCCCACGGAACCATTGGAATTCCTGCAAATATGGATTATTCCGGACAGAGTCAACGCGCCTCCCAGATACCGGGATTACAACATTGCTCCCCTGCTGAAACACAATGAAATTTCTACCTTCCTGGCCCCGGAAACGGATATTTCCATCATGCAGCAGACCTGGTTTTCCTGGGCGGAGCTGGACAGGGGCATAGAACGGGAATACCAATTCAAGGGACGGAACACGGGCGTATACATCTTCGTGATAGAAGGAGAAATAAAAATAGGAGATGCAGTGTTGCACAGTCGGGACGGAGCCGGAATTACGGATACGGAAACCGTCTCCATGGAAGCCCTCCAGAACTCAACCGTTCTGCTGATGGAAGTAGCTGTCTGATTTCTGCGGACTGCCCGGCTTTCCGGTTGCGTTGCCTTACCTAGGCGGCAGTTTTTTACGCCTCGCCGCTCGTTCTTTTGCCGTGCAGGAAATGGCCTATCCTCCACCCCAGCTGCACCAGTCCGTAGCACAGTCCACCCAGAACCACACTGGAAACAATCCAGCCCGCTGCGAATTCCAGGCTTACCATGCCGATGCTCAATCCGCCAAACGGCTCCCAGGACCACTGTTGAACTCCCGCTTTCAGCATCTCCCAGTTCGCTCCGGACGTAGGAAGCCCCAAAACCGAAAAAAGAAACCACCCCAGCCACCATTGAGCGGGAATGGCAAAAAAGGTAAAGCCGGGGGGGGAAAGCCACGCCATCAGAATGGCTACGGGAATATTGCCCTTGCGCCACAGGCAGGCGAAAACGCCCCACAGGCTCTGCATGGGAAGCGGGGCAATCGCTGCGGCAACCCCCCAGGCGGCGCCCGTCGCTACGGACTGCCTGTTCCACGACCAGTAAACAGAATCAAAAACCCTGGCGGAAAGGAACTTGCTGGTCCACGATTTTTTGCGTACCTCCGTCAGCAGGTAAAGCCTGACTCTGCGCATCAATTGCCTGTAGCGGTGTTCCATCCGCCGCAGAATCTCCTATAAACCAGCCTTGAATCAATCGTAAAATGCTCCAGTACGAGGAATGCCGCATTTTTACGCCCAAATGCCTCTCTGCGCTCGGTTTTTCTTGATTCTTCATGCGGTTTCATGAAATACCTGCGTTCACACCTTTTTCCGAATCATGAGCAAGCAACGACTCGATATCCTTCTGGTTTCCCGCAATCTCGTAGAATCCCGGGAGCTGGCCCAGCGGCTCATCATTGCCGGAGAAGTGAGCGTGGGGGGGCATCCCTCCACCAAGCCCGGTCTCAAGGTCAATGAAGACGCGGATATCGCCATCAGAAACCGTCCCCGCTATGTCAGCCGCGGCGGCCTGAAAATGGAAGGAGCCCTGAACGCCTTCCCCGTTTCTGCGGAAGGCAAGGTCTGCCTTGACATTGGGGCTTCCACAGGAGGCTTCACGGACTGCCTGCTTCAGCACGGAGCCGCCAGAGTGCATGCCATAGACGTAGGAACCAACCAGCTCGTCTGGAAACTGCGTCAGGACCCCCGCGTCATTGTGAAGGAAAAATTCAACGCCCGCTACATGACTCCGGAGGATATTGGGGAACAAGTGGATCTGATCGTTTCCGACGTCTCCTTCATCTCTCTGAAAAAAATCCTGCCAGCCGCCTTTCCCCTGCTGAAAAAAGGAGGAGACGCCCTGGTGCTCATCAAGCCCCAGTTTGAACTTCAGCCGGAAGACATAGGCCCCGGCGGCATCGTCCGGGATCCGGCTTTGCACCAGCGGGCAGTGGACTCCATACGCACTTTCGTCACGGAGGAGCTGAACCGTTTCTGGATGGGGTGCGAACCCTCCCCTATCACGGGAACGGACGGCAACCATGAATTTCTGGCATGGCTCAAATAGCTGCGGCCTTTTACTGTCCGGAAAAATCCTTCAGGCACCGTGGAAGGGGTCAACAGTTTCTCACAGACCTGTTGCCATCCCATGATTCCACACCAAAGTCTACCCTGCCTGCCCCTTGCTCAAAACTTGAGAATACCTGTATTTTCCGCTGGCAGGGAAATATTCCTCTGATGCACAGGTGACTGGCCGTGTAACCTGATGACAAATCCTACCGGGGACCTTAAAGAAGCAACAACAAACCTCAGACGTGATGAAAAGAGACTTTCACCATTCTCATTGAATCCACGTTGAACATTCACCGAGCTACTCCTTTGGGCGACCGGCTCGACGTACGAAATTCAGTCTTCCCTACATACACCCTCCGAACACCAGGTTCCGCACATTCATCCCTGAAACGTACTTCCAGCTCATAGTTCTGATCATTGCGAAGGTGTTCGAAATACGTTAGCAATAAATAAGCTTCCTTGATGGAGACTTCATGCTTTTCTCCCGGCTTCAACGTAATGAAACATATCTCGTCCGCTGCCCGTTCAAGCAAATACAAGGGTCCATAACGGGCTTTTGGAGTCTTTATTTTGCCCACCATGTGCCCATATCTCTTCCCTCCCTCTTTTTCCCATATTTCGATGTCGATATTAGGTCCATATTCCTTGAGGGGATAGAAGTCGTCGAACAGGCGAACGGTCTTTTCGCCCTTGTTCGTGAACACCAGTTTGAAGTCAGGAAAAGCCTCCCTCGCGTCAAACTCGGTTTTTTCCATCACCACGGAACATTCCACTCCGTTGTCGGCCATGTCCCCCCATGCAACCGCATGGAGGGACAGGCTTGCCAGAAGTCCTAAAAACTGGAAGATTTTTTTCATCACAGCACGAGCTTGAATATTCACCGAGGCACTCCTTTGGGCGACCGGCTCGACGTATGAAATGCTGCCTTCCCTACATACACCCTCCGAACACCGGGTTCCGCACATTCATCCCTGAAACGTACTTCTATCTCATAATTCTGACCGTTGCGAAGACGGTCAAAATACGTCAGCAACAGGTAAGCTTCCTTGATGGGGACTTCATGCTTTTCTCCCGGCTTCAACGTAATGAAGCGCATCAAAGCCGCTACCCGTTCGAGTTTATACCCGGGGCCATAACAGGCTATTGGAGTCTCTATTTCGTCCACCATGTGCCCATATCTCTTCCCTCCCGCTTTTTCCCATATTTCGATGCGGATATTAGGTCTAGCCTCTCTCCTAGGTTCAACAAACCGTACAATAGGATAAACATCGTCGAACAGGCGAACGGTCTTTTCTCCCTTGTTCGTGAATACCAGCTTGAAGTCAGGAAAAGCCTCCCTCGCGTCAAACCGGGTCTTTTCCATCACCACGGAACATTCCACTCCGTTGTCGGCCATGTCCCCCCACGCAACCGCATGGAGGGACAGACAAACCAAAATTCCTAAATACCGGAAAATTTTTTTCATCACAGCAAGAGTTTGGCCGTCGCCCGGAGCATCCCCCGGAAACAACCTTCACCCTGTTGATTATAGTAGCGCGTTTCCAGTTCACAAGAACATTGTTTCCAGCCCTCCAGATCGACTTCATCCAGGCATACCGGAATCGTAACACTGTATTCCTGGCCGGGGGCCAGTTCCCGGTAGTTCAAGGAACGATGGAAGGTTATTTTCCCGCCTTTCCTGTTCAGGACGCGGAAGTTCCCCCGTTCCGTCCTCAACACCGTCAGGAAGAAATAATCGGCTGTTTCGTCGTTGATTTCGTCCGGAATCCGGACAGACCCGTTTCCTTCGTTGCGGAAACGGACTGTGATTTTGCCCTCCGTGAATTGAGAGGTATCCGCAAAGGAAAGCTTCAGGGAGGACGGTGCCTCCGCAACAGCCACGCTGCGGGCATACATGCCGTTGACAGGAGGAAGGAAACAGGGCGGTTCGATCGTTCCCGGTTCCGTGACCTGATCGGGCACCTTGCTCCATCCATTGGCCTTTGCCTGGGCAATAATCTTCCGGGTCGCCTCGTTCAGAACTTTTTGTCCGGCACAGTAGGGACGATCATTGGCATCATCCGGCAATACCATGACATAGTTATAGACAGCGTCAGAATACGTATTCCTCAACTCGGCAACGAATGGCTGCATATTTTTCAAAAACTCTTCCATTTTCGGAACTTCTTCACAGGATGCACGCTTCATTTCAATCGAATCCTGTATTCTCAAATTGTCCCAGTAGAATTGGAAAGCGTCGTTAAATTCTCGGCGGTGGTGTTCTTCGTGGACAAGGGATGCCTCCTGTGTGTGCCACGTTCCGAGTCTATGAGACTGGTAACGGTTCATTATAGTGACCGCCTCGACGGCTTCATCTTCGGTGACAGGAGGATTTTTAAGGGCGTCCCTGTACCCTCCTGTGTACAAAAGAATCGTGGAACCTCCGGAAACCTGCTGCACGCGTAGCCTCCATTCGTCGAGCACTTCGTCCTTGCAAGCCGTCACAAAAATCTGGGGGGTAATAATATCCGTTGTGCATATGCCTTCGCTTTCTTCAACAACAGGAGCAGGTTCTTCGAGCGTCACCTCTACTTTCTTGGACTCTTCGCAGGTAATGACGGATTCTTTCTCAATCGTCCACAGCTTGATTTTGGGAGAAGGCGAGAATTCGCGCTTCATCGTCGAGTTGTCTTCATACTTCCCTGCCTGAATGGGTTCTCTGTCCATCGTCACATTGAACGCGGCAGCGTTGTTGCTGACGGGGGTGTAGGCATTATTCGTGTAAGACAAGGCCACCTTGTAATAACCCGCTTTCAGGAACCTGGCGCCAGTTGCCAGATTCAGCTTGCCGTTGGGCGGTGTCCCATCCTTCCTACAGAGTTCTTCGCCCGCAATGGAGATACTGCCTGTGTCGTCAGCTTCCACGCCGAAATAATACAGGCCGTCTTCCTCAACCTTGATGAACATTTCCGGCGCTCCGGCGCAAGTGGCGTGCTCGCACGCCGAACCGTCAAAGTTGAACGTCATTGCGTCAACTCCGAGTTTCTGCGGGATGAGAGCCTGCTCCCCGTCGCAGATAAGCTTCGGACCGACCGCCTTGTTCAGTGGTATATAGTTATTCATGTTCCTGATCGTTTCTTGTTTGTGAGCTAAACATTTAGCTCTCCGATGAACATGACAAATTCCAAGGAAGGCAACAACACGCCTCAGACGTGATAAGAAGACGAACTTCGACCTCCTTCACGAAAAGACTGCCAAATGAATATTCTCTGATCTATGCCAGAAACCACCCCGGTTCAATCCGAAGGTTTTTACAGAACAAAATGGATGCCTTGACAACCGATTCAAGGAAGAAAAAACAGGAAACAATCTGAAGAGAAAATTGCAAATGCTCTACCGATTCCATGGCGATTGATCGACCACGGAGAAATTTTCTCTCCCTACATACTTCCTCCAAATACCGGGATCTCCATAACCATCCCGAAAGATCACTTCCAACTCATAGTTCTCACCATTGATAAGACGGCGGAAAGGTTTAAGATAAAGCATTAGCAGATAAGCATCCTTGATGAGCACTTCATGCTTTTCTCCGGGTTTCAGCGTAATGAAGCGCATCAAGGCCGCTACCCGTTCGATTTGATACCTGGGATTGTACCACGCAGCTTCCTTCTTCTTCCCCCCTGTTTGTTTCTGAAAAATCTTTATGAAGATATTCGGACCGTCATCCTTGAGAGGATAGAAGTCGTCGAACAGGCGAACGGTCTTTTCTCCCTTGTTCGTGAATACCAGCTTGAAGTCCGGGAAAGCCTCCCTCGCGTCAAACCGGGTCTTTTCCATCACCACGGAACATTCGATCCCGTTGTCGGCCATGTCCCCCCACGCAACCGCATGGAGGGACAGGCAAACCAAAATTCCTAAATACCGGAAAATTTTTTTCATCACAGCGAGAGTTTGGCCGTCGCCCGGAAAGTCCCCAGGAAATGAGCTGGCTTCCACAAAGGAAAAATCCTCCCTCATCGAATATAAGCGAGGATATTTTAATCATTTGTTAAGGCTTAGTACAGAATTTTGTCTCTCCCTTGTATGTCCTGCGAACTCCCGGTTCGCCGCGCTCATCCATGTACTCCACTTCCAGCAAGTAGGTTTCTCCCTTGGACAAACGCAGCGTCTCAGGGAGAAATTCCACCAGCAAGTAAACGTCCTTAATGGGGACTTCGTGTTTTTCTCCGGGCTTCAAGGTAATAAACCGGATGTCCTGAAACATCGGGTTAACGTGGTAGGCTCCCAGATACGAGCCAACTTCTTTCTTCTCCTTCCCTGTTTGTTGGCTCCAAAGTTTTATCATGATATGAGGACCTAAAGTTGGATCAGGATAAAAACCATCATAAAGCCGGACAGGCTCTTTTCCCTTGTTAGTAAAAACGAGCGTAAAATCCCGTAGCCTGTCTCTTACGTCAAAGAAAGTTTTTTCCATCTTGATGGTGCATTCCAGGCCGTTGTCCGCCTGATCGCCCAGGGCGGCACCGGCCAGCAACACGCCAACCAACAAATTGACGAAGAGACAGACTTTATTCATGCTTTAATAAAGAAACATTTAGTTTTCTTCACCGTTGACCGGGGGAAGGAAACACACAGGTTCCGTTACTCCCGGCACCGTGACGTTCCGGGGAACCCGGGTCCAGCCGTTGGCATCCGCTAAAGCGATAACACTCCTGATCGCTTCATTCAAGACTTTTTGCCCTGCACAATAAGGACGGCTATTCGCATCATCCGGAAGTTTTTGGACATAGGCCCAGACTTCTTGTTGGAATTTCTTCTCCCAATCGGTAACGGCCTTCTTCATCACTTCCAATGCCTGGTCCATATCCGGGTATTCCTTGCAGGAGACGCTTTCCTTTTCCAGTTCTTCCTGAACCTTTAAATGTTTCCAGTAAAACTGGTATGATTCCTTCCACTGCTGGCGGTGGTGTTCTTCATGAGCAATACTGGCTTCTTGGGTGCTCCAACCTAAAACACCTCCCCTGGCTTGTTCTCCGTTCATACACTCAACTGCTATGATGGCTTCCCCTTCCGTTGTCGGGGGATTGACAAGAGCGTCCCGATAGCCTCCCGTGCGAATCAGCATCTCAGTACCGCAGGAAACATGGGCAACCCGGAGCCTCCAAACATCGGCTACATCATCCTTACACGCCGTCACAAAGATTTTGGGCATGATAGGCGTGGTGATGCAATCTCCCCCTTCATTTGAAAAAGTCGGTTCCTTTTCGTCAAATCCGATTTCCACCTCCTGGGATTCTTCACAGGTGATGGTGGCCTCTTTCACGATGGTCCACAATTTCATCTTAGGGGATGCTGAAAAGGTGCGCTTCATTGTCGAATTGTCGGAATAATCGCCTTCCTTGATTGGTTCCCTGTCCATCGTTACATTGAAGGCAATCGCATTGCCGCTGGTAGGAGAATATCCCTCATTGATGCACAGAAGAGTAACCTTGTAATAGCCCGCTTTCAGGTTTCTTGACCCGGTGGCCAGTTCCAAGCGTCCGTGAGGGGGAATACCATCTTTGACGCAGACTTCCTCACCCGCGATTTTGAGAAACCCCTTGTCGTCTGCTTCAAGGCCAAAATAGTAAAGGCCGTCCTCTTCCACCTTGATAAACATTTCCGGAGCTCCGGAGCAGGAAGCGTGTTCGCACTCCGAGCCGTCAAAACGGCATTCCGTGGCTTCTACACCAAGCTTCTTGTCAATGAGAGGTTCACTTCCATCATAGATGCAAACGGGACCAACAGCCCTATTTAGAGGAATATAATTATTCATGTTCCTGATAGTTTATTGTTTCCGAACTAACGTTTAGTTCACCGGGAATCATGAAGAGTTCCTGAGCCAGCAACAACACGCCTCAGACGTGATGAAAAAGAAATCCCCGGTTACCTCCAATAAAAATGACGGGTGCCACTCAGCACCCGCCATATATATGTTAGTAGTTTGGAACGTATCGCCACATGAACATGTGAATTAGTATACGATGATACAAAATCCTTCCTGCACAACCTCCACCCCTTCCCTTTCGCCTGAATAGGCGGCATTTCCCATATAACCTCCATGGAAAGAAGAAGCTCCCGCTTTCCTTCATCCCATAAAAAACGCCGCCTTTCCACGAAACCGGGAAAGACGGCGTTTCCGTTGCTACAACGTAATAAAATTAAAGCTGGGAAGCGGCTCCCTTGTCCAGAAGGAACTTGGCGTTCGGATGCTTCTGAAGGTAGGAGGCGGCCACCTCCACCGTCACAGGCCCCTGAACAGCCTTCTTCACGATGGACGCCTTCTTTTCACCCCAAGCCATCAGAGCCACTTCACGAGCGCCCATGATGGTAGCCACGCCCATAGTAATGGCGGTGGTGGGAACATTTTCAATACCGCCGAAAGCGGGAGCGGCATCGGAACGGGTCAATTCGTCCAGATGAACCTGCCGGGTAATAGTGGTGTCATCAGAGCCGGGTTCGTTAAAGCCGATATGGCCAGTCCGGCCAATGCCGAGAATCTGGAGGTCAATACCGCCGCAGTCCTTGATCTTTTGTTCATAGGCGGCGCAGTGGGCGGCAATTTCATCATCCTTCACCGTGCCGGAGGGCAGATTGATGTTTTCCGGCTTGATGTCGATGTGGTTGAAAAGGTTGGTGTGCATGAAATACCAGTAGGACTCCGGATGGTCACGATCCAGGCCGCTGTATTCGTCCAGATTGAAGGAAATGACGTTGGCAAAGGAAAGGCCTTCCTCTTTATGCATGCGAACCAGTTCCGCGTAAAAAGGCAGCGGAGTGGCGCCCGTGGCAAGGCCGAGAACCACGTTTTTGCCTTCAGCGGCGCGCGTACGGATCAATTCCGCAACTTCTCCTGCCAAAGCCTTGGCAGCATCCTGGGGAGTTTCAAAAGTTTCTACTTTCATAACGCGCCCTATTTTACTGCGTTTCCGGGCATTTTCAACCGAAATAGTCCCGGAATGATGCACAGCGGCGCACTTGCGCAAAAAATCCCCGGGTACGAAGGCCTCCTCCCTTTCCCTATCCGTTCAGGAAACCGCCCGCATTACCCTTGAACTTTCCCCCCTGATCATGTATTGCCTTTCCTGACATGGCAGGTTTGATTATTTCTCCAAGAGCACGTATTTTTCAAGGACACGACTGGGTTTACGGCACGGAAGTGCGCAAGGTCTTCGGCAACCCGCAGCCGGGGGACGTCGTGGCCCTGAAGGATTTCAAGGACCGCTTTCTGGGTTCCGCCATGTTCAATCCCCATTCCCAAATCGTCGCCCGGCGTTTCTCCCGCCGCAAACAGGAACTGAACGGAGATTTCTTTTCCAGGCGCATCAGCCAGGCAGTGGAACTGCGCCGCCGTCTGCTTCCGGAAGAAACTCTCACCCGGCTCGTCTGGAGCGAATCCGACGGGCTTCCCGGCCTCATTGTGGACCGTTACGCGGATTATCTGGTCGTCCAGACGCTGACGATCGCCATGGAACGCCGCCTCCCCATCATCCTGAATGTTCTGGAAGACCTTCTTTCTCCCCGCGGGATTATTGTCAGGAATGATTCCCCCATGCTGGCGGCGGAGGGGATTGCTCCCTCCGTCCGGGTGGCGCGGGGGCAGCAACCGGAACCTTTTGCCGCACGCAGCGGCAGCGTGCAATTCATGATTGACCTTCAGACGGGACAAAAAACCGGCCTGTATCTGGACCAGCTTGACAATTACGCCGCCGTGGCGCGCTTCGCCCGCGGACGACGCGTGCTGGACTGCTTCTGCAACCAGGGCGGTTTCGCCCTGGCCTGCGCCCTGGCCGGAGCTTCGGAAGTAACGGCCGTGGACGTTTCCCAGGACGCTATGGACGCCGTAGCGCGGAACGCCCGCCTGAACGGAGTCTCCGTGCAGTGCGTCACGGATAATGCGTTCGACTTCCTGAAAAAGGAAGCGGCCCTCGTCCGGGACGGAGGAGAATACAAATGGGATTTGATTATCCTGGACCCTCCCTCTTTTACCAGAAACAAAAAATCCGTGCATGACGCCATGCGCGGATATAAGGAAATCCACCTCCGCGCCATGAAGCTTCTGGCCCCGGGAGGCATCCTTTCCACCTTCTGCTGTTCCCACCACGCCGGAGCGGACCTGTTCCGTGAGAGTGTGCTTGACGCCGCCATTGACGCTCCGGCCACCCTGCGCCTGATGCAGCAACATGGCCAAAGAGCGGATCACCCTGTTTTATTGAATATTCCGGAAACGGAATACCTGAAGGGGTTCACTTATGAACTGCTTCCCGGAAGATGATTTCATGACAATAACAACAACCATTCCTTCCGGCCCGATATTGTCAAAATGAGGTAAAAATATAATGCTGTTTCCATTGAATAAAAACATTGTTCCCATGAAAAAATACTTGCGTATCCCCTTTTCCTCCACTATATTGCGCCCCGAGCAGGTGAGCGCTCGTTAAAAAAGCTCTCTGGATCTTAACCGATCCAGTTTCATAGGGTAGTTGGGGCGCCCCGGCCGTTTTACGGCCGGGGCGACTTTCTTTTTCAGGGAATGCCTGGAATTGCATCTTTTCAATCAGGCGGCTTTATAGTAGGGTTCATGAAAATAACCCACATTTCCCTTCATGCATCCTGCCGTAGAACAAATCCGCCAGTACCTGCAATTGATCGCCCTGCAATTCGTGCAACACCCGGAACAGGCGGAATTGCGCGTTGCGGAATCCCCGCAGAGAGACGCCGTCCGCTTCCGTTTGATTCTGGAAAAAACGGACGTGGCCCGCATCATCGGCCGCAATGGAATGACGGCCTCCGCCATTCGTTCCCTGGCGAAGGCGGCCGGGGAAAAACACGGCATCAAGGTCATTGTGCACATGCTTTCCCATGAGGAAGCGGCCGAACAGCCGTAAGCGGCGCTCCTGCGCCTACAATTCCACATCCAGAACCAGGGCCAGAAGGTTAAATGGAGCCGGGGTCTCCACACGGAGGGCAAAGGAAGACTGCTCATCCATACCATAGTTGTGGATCATCCGCACATAGCCGGAGTAAGGTTCGGAAACACCGTACCTGCCGGGCTGGAAATCCTTCCATGCCTCCGGGGCCCCCGTTCCGTAGCGGAATTTCAGGGTGCTTTCATGAAGCAGGACGCGCGCACCGAGCTGCTTTTTAAAGCGACCCAGCGTCTCAAGCGTTTCCAGGGGCATTGTCCTTACTTCCGCCGGAGCGGCCAGGCCTACGGAGACTGCTTCCCCATCCCCCCTTCCGGGACAGGCGGCATTTCCGTTCCCGTCAACGCTGATGTCCATGCATATGCCGTCCCCGCCCACCAGAAAGGCGCCGCATCCCGCCAAATGGCTCAGTCCGGACAGCGTCCCCCCCTTCACGACAGCCTCCGTGCAGGCATCCAGGCAGGCATTCCCGTCCGCCATGCATTCCACCGTAATGCAGGCCTCATCCCCTTCCCCGCGCGCCACGGCAAACCATACTTCCTCATCCGGTGTGTTGCGGGAACCGCGCAGGGACGCTACGGACAAAATACGGCCGTGTTCCAGACGGTGCGCATGCCACGCCACCACATTCTGCTCCCGGTTCAGGGTCATGCATACGGCGCTGCCGTCACCCAGCACGCACCAGACATGGAACGCCGTGCTCCTCTGCACAGTCCAGTCCACAATTCCCTCCGCCAGCAGATGGTCGGACAACAGGCTCACATCCCTTGTCTGGTAGCCGTCAGCCTCCAGAGAATAAAATAATTCCCGGACCTTCATCCCGCCCTGCTGCACAAAAAGAAGGCTGTTTTCTACAGACAGGGCATCCAGGGAAGCGGACCCCACTCCGGAATAACGCTCAAATCCGGCATTAGAGGCATTCAACCCTTCTGAATTGGTGGCGGACAGACGCCATTCCCCCTCACTGGTACCGATCATCAGCCCCCGGAGGGAAGCTATCCAGGAAATGCGGTTCTGCTGGGAAGCCGCCATGGTCAGAATCATGGGGGAATCCGCCGGAATGCCGGGCGTAAACGCGGAAAAATCATCCACCCTGCTGGCCCACAGCGTCTGGGGCTGCCCAGGCGTGCCACCGAACCACAGCCGCCCCTGATGGAACTCTACCGTGCACGGATAACCGTTCCGGACCCCGAACGCACCAAAGGACCAGTCATTGGTATCACAGTCACTCAGCGTATGATAGGACAGATGAAGGGCGTTCGCAAGATAGGCGCTGCGCGGGGAAACATATTCCTCCACCACCACTTCATGATTGAAGGAGCCGGCAGCAGCACGGAATACGGGCGTTCCCGCAGAGGTCCCGCCCTTGTACGCCATGAGGCGGATTTTGTAATAGGACATTTCCTCTTCATTGCCGCTCAAGGTGAAATTATTCCGGAACCCCTCCCTCTGCTGGAAGCTCTTCACGGAATGCCACACCAGTTCCGGACGGTTGGGAAGGTAATTGGAACCGTCCGGATATCCCCGGCAAATTTCCCATTCCGCATCCCAGGTCCCCGTCGTCTCCAACGTCCACGCGCCATTGACATAAACGCGGGTACTGGCATCGGCCCCTTTTTCAAAAAAGGCCGTGTAACGCTCCGGGCGGTCCACTCCTTTCAGGTAGTCGCTTTCCCGGCTGAAATCACGGATGCAGGTATAAGCCTGCCGCCAGCCATCCTCCCGGTTCATGGAAAAAGTTTCTCCCTTGTAAAGGTCTCGGTCCAGAGTCGTTAAATGGTAAAAAGGCATCTGGGTTCCCTCCGCCACGGTTTCTCCATATTTCCTGGTGATACGCAGAAACTCCTTTCCCTCCATTTCCGGAGTGAATACATCATCGTCCGCCGTCGCCAGCAGTCTGTTGGCGCTTCCCTCCCGCACCATGCGGCATTCCAGCCGCACGGCATTCAGCAGGGAACTCTCATAAGGCATGCCGGAAAACTCCAATGCTTCCAGCCGCCAGTCATCGTCTGCGTAGCGGGCCAGCGTCATAGGCGGCGTAGAAGGTTCCACGCAGTAAATCACGTCATTCAGCTGCTGCATCCGGAGGTTGCTTACCTGTTCATCCGTCTTCCACGGAGTAAGCGTTTCCTGCGCCCCGCCTTCCGCATCCGTCAGAGGAGCGCCATTCTTAAAATACCGGATATAGCCACGCCCCACTTCCAGCATGAACTGCACGCCCGTGGAGTACTTGAAGGAAACCAGCCTCACCATGCCCTCCCGGCATCCCGCGCGGGCGACCAGGCGTGTTCCCGGCCTGCGCCGGAGACCGCCGAAGGGGCTGACCAGAAAATTGATCAGCCGGGAGGCACCGCGGGACACGGGGTCCAGGTCGGCGCGCCCGGCCAGCCACGGGGTCAGCTCCCCGGCCGTAAAACTGAGCCGCTGCAATACTTGTTTTGCCATATTCTCCACCACGAAAGCAGAGAGGGGCAAAAAACGTCAACACGCCTGAAAGGTTTTTCCGAAATGCATCCCGGGGCTCAAACTCCAGCTACAGGGCAATCGCCCACAGAACCTTCAGATAACGGCCCTCCGGATAAGTGCTCAGGAAAGGGTGGTCCCAGCCGGGGCCGGTCATCGCCATGATCTGGAGCTTGCGCCCCTGCCGCTGGGCGGCCTTGATGACAGTATGCTCAAACTCCGCGGGGGAAAGCAGCCCGGAACAGGAACAGGTGACAAACAGGCCGCCGGGGCGCACGCATTGCAACCCCAACATATTGAGGTCATGGTATTTCTTGATACCCTCTTCATACCCGTCCCTGCCGATGATGAATTTGGGCGGGTCCAGCAGCACGGCGTCAAACAGGCGGCCGTTGCGCACCATCTGGCGCGCATAAACAAAGGCATCCGCATGCACGAAGTCGATGCGCTGCCGGTTGATATTCCCGTTTCTTTTCGCCATGGCAACGGCCTTTTCATCCAGATCCACAGCCGTTACTTCCGCCGCTCCGCCCAGCATCTTGGCGGCAATGGAAAAGCCGCCGCTGTAGCAGCACAGGTCCAGCACCGTGGCCCCCTTCACCAGAGAGGCGAACTTGAGGCGGTTGTCACGCTGGTCACAGAAAAAGCCCGTCTTGTGTCCCTGGGCGAAGTCCACTTCGTAGGTGATGCCGTTTTCCACAATCTTCACCAGCCTGACGGGGGCCGGGGATGCCGGCGCCTCTTCCGCCCGGATGCCCTCCATGCGGGCAATGCCCTCATCCACCTGCACCACATGGCGCTTTGTGCCGCACAGGCGGTGCAGCAGGGGCAGCCAGCGGTCCAGCCTCTGCCAGACGGCCAGCGTACTCACCTCCAGGCTCAGCACGTCCGCGTAACGGTCCACCACCAGGCCGCCCAGTCCGTCGGAATCCCCGTGCAGCACGCGGTACGCATTCGTGGTCTCATCCAGGCGCAGAACTTCCCGGCGCAGCTTCACGGCGCGTTCCAGCGCGGCATCCAGGTCCCGCTCGGCAAAAGCGTCCTTCCCGTGGTGCACCATGCGCAGGGGCGTGCGGCTGGCCTCATTCCAGAATCCGGCGCCGAACAATTCACCATTCTTGTCATAGACGTTTACCAGGCTACCCGGCGCTATTTCCCCGCTTACGGAGCCGAGCATGCGGGGGAACACGGCCGGATTGTATGTGAAATACTTCAGCTCCACCCAGGGCTTGAGCCATTGCTCGCTCCCTTCCGGCGACTTGTTGGCAAAAAGGTTCTTTTTGGGAGCCGTGCGCGGACGGCCCGGCTGGGAACGGCGGTCCCGGTAAACGGGTCTGGGGCGGGAATCACGGGAATTGCGGAAATCGTTCATGAAATGCTGGAGAGAAAGGTTGGATCTGCGGCATAGCGGGCCACGGCCATATCGATGGCCTCTTCATACGCCCTCACGGGCTTCTTCATCAGAGAAGAGAGCCGTTCGCAGGACATGGCGGTATGCCGGGGCCGAGCATCCCTGAAACCGGCCTGTTCGTCGAGCTTTTGTTCCGCCACAGGCGGCAAAGAAGGCAGCAACCCGTGCTTCACGGCGCATTTCAGTACAGTTATGGCATAACTGTGCCAGGAAACAGGCTCTCCGGACTGGCACAGATGCAGCACGCCGGAAGCCCCGCTCTCATAAGCCAGAAAACGGAGCCAGACGCACAAATCTTCCACCCATGTGGGCATGGACCATTTGTCCGCCACGGCGGCCAGGGGCTCCCTTTTCATTGCCCGCCGCAGCACCATCTCCAGGAATGAGGGCCGTCCCGGATTGCCGAATACCCAGGAAACGCGGGCCACCAGAGCATCCGGCATCTCCTCCCGCACACGGAATTCCGCCTCCAGCTTGGACTCCCCGTACACATTCACGGGGCGGCACTTCCCCTCCTCCGTTTTCAGGCCTTCTCTCCTGCCGTCCAGCACATAGTCCGTACTCAAATGGATAAAGCGCATACCCTCCAGGCGGCAAATGCGCGCCATCATCTCCGGAGCCATGGCGTTGACGCGATGGGCCGTCTCCGGATCATCCAGGCAGGCTTCCAATCCGCTTACAGCGGCGCAATTCACCACATGTGTGGCTCCGGAAGAAAGCAGAACACGTTTCAAAGCGCTTAAATCCTTCAAATCACAAAAGCCCCGTCTGCACTTCACCACCTCCAGGCCATGTTCTTCCAGATACGCTGCCAGACGGCTTCCCACCCGGCCGTCCGCTCCGAACACCAATGTTCTGTACATGACGCAGAGCTTAGACGTTTCACCCTCCAAAATCCAATGAAAACCTTTTTTCATCGTGACAAAAGATGGAAAGGTTGTTTGAATTAAAGTTGTGTTTTACCATGAATATTCTTTAACAGCCTGCGGCCCTCTGAACGCCAGAGCCGCGGAAGTGTGCAGGAAGGGAGCCCTTATTAAAACGGATGAAGGCGGGTACGGCTGCATCCAGCCGTGGCCGGAACTGGGAGACGCCACCCTGCAGGAGGAATTGGACGCGCTCAGGAAGGGCCGTCCTCTGCCTTTGGGCGTCCGCGCCGCGGAATGCGCCCGAACGGACGGAGAAGCACGCGCGAGGGGCGTCAGCCTGTTTGACGGTCTTCACATCCCGGAAAGCCACGCCACGCTGCCCTCCTGCGTCAGCCCCGCCACCATTCGCATCATGGAATCCAAGGGATTCAAGGCAGGAAAAATCAAGGCCAGCGCCAATCTGGCCGCCTCCCTGGAACGGCTGACGATGCTGGCATCCATGGTCCCCTCCTGGCGCTGGCGGCTGGATTTCAACGGATGCCTGAATGAAAACGATGCCCTGAAATTCTGGAAATCCCTGCCCCACCATCTGAAAACCAGGATAGACTTCATAGAAGACCCGTGCCCCTTCTCCATCCAGAGCTGGGAACGTCTGGTGGACGCCGGCATGCCTCTGGCCCTGGACATGGGTTCGGACGTGGAACACCAGCCGGCTATTTCCTCAGACCTGCCCATCATCCGCATCGTCAAACCCGCGCGGGAAGCAACGCCGGAATACCTTTACGAGCCTCCCGTCTTCACTACCGTCATGGATCACCCCGTAGGGCAGCTCTGGGCCGTTTACCAGGCGGCGGAGTATTACCGCAACTTCCTTCCCACGGAAATTCCCCTCTGCGGCCTCTGCACTCATCTCCTGTTTGAGCCGGACCCATTTATTGACCAGATGGGCGGCATGAACCCTCAGGCAGCTGTTCCCGGAGGCACGGGGCTCGGCTTTGACGAACTATTGGAAAATATTCCCTGGAAAATACTGTAACAATACAGAATTACCCGGCTTTCATTGAAACTACAATGAAGCGGTTCTTCCCGTGCTCCCGTGCCGGAACCGCCCATGGTTTCCCTCAGCCCGCCGGAACTTGCCGCTCTGATGACGCGCCGCCGGGGAGGGCTTTATTTCATATTCGCGTCCTTTGCATGCAATCAGAAGCCGCGCTTTTGCCGGAAGCGCGGCTTCTTTTGTAATGATGATGGCGGACACCGCAATCGGATCATTCCAACTCCGGATGCTCATCACGCAATTTTCTATTCCGGGCGTGTGGAAAATTTAAGGCCGGGATATTCTTTCACATTGCATCCGGGCGTCTTGGGGTTCACCAGCACCGGAACAAAAGTGAACATCCACCGGCGCGCGGAATTGTTGCTGGGGCTCTTCACCAGCACGCGGTTCCACCCCTTCTTCAACGGAACCATGGAAGGCTCCCGGAAATGGTAGTTTTCATCCACCAGCACGCCGCTGTTGCGCGGCTTCTTCCATTGCGGAGGGGCAATCTCCCGGCCGTTCACGAAAAATTTGGGATCCGCATGGAACCATTTGCCGGGAACGCTCGCCGGACCATTGCGCCAGTCGGACGTGGCCCAGGTATGTCCGCTGATCCAGAAAGGCACCGTCTGCGCCTTGGGGGAATAAATCCAGGTCTGCGCATAATAAGTATGGTTCTTGTGGGGATAAGCTCCTATCTTCGCGCCATTGAACAGCGTCGGGAAATCACAGTAATGCTTGAAAATGATGGTGGCCCCCGTGTAATCGTCTCCGGACCACTCATAGGTGACGCCGTCAATCTCGTAGGAATCCTTCATCTTCCCTGCCTTGTTGTCCTCTTCCGGGGCGAATTCCGTTTCCGTCTTACCGCCGTTGGGAATAGGCCCCAGCAATTTCCAAGGAATATTCGCCTGCCGCACGTAATTAAACTCCTTATCCATGAAAAAGCGGTCCCGGATGGCGAGCACTCGGTTCTCGTAATCCGCAAATCCTTTCAGCAGAGGATCTCCCTGCACGGGCAAATTGGAAAAATACTTCATGTATTCGTCCTGGTTGGGATCTCCCTGCACCTTCTCATGGGGATTATTCCACAAGGGTTCGGAAACGAACGCCATCCCGGCGTAAACGGGCGTCTGAAACACCTGGTTGCGCGGATCCGTGATTTCCAGGTCCGGGAAAGAGCACAGCATCATGCCCAGTCCTTCCGCATTCCGGAACGGACATGCCCGGCGGAAATACATCGTCATGGCCGTTTCAAACGGATCAAGATGGTTCAGGTAAGTTTCCAGGGAATCAACGTACTTCGCTCCGTCAGTAGGCCATGCGCCGCGGTTCTGACGGCCGGACCATAACTGCTGGATGGAGCCGTTATAGCCCTTCGGCGTCAGGCCGGGCTGCCATCTCATGGGAATGCGGCCGCAGGATTCCACAGCATTGATGTACTCCTTCAGAATCTCATTGTTCACCTGCTCATCCCTGCCGCGCACCTCATCCGTGCCGATGTGGATAATGGGCATTTTCTCCTTGGGAACCAGGGAACACAACTCCTTGATCAGGGCCACCAGGGCCTTGGTGGCCTTTTCATCGCTCATCTTCACGTTGAGCGCCTTGCGGAACATCTGGCTGTGCCCCGGCATATCCATCTCCGGAATCAGCAGGATGTTGCGCAGGCGGCAGTATTCCACCAGCTGCTTAAACTCCTTCTGAGTGTAAAACTTGCCAGGCATGCGCGTATAATTCCTGGAATCGTTCAGCTCCGGATAAATTTTGGATTCCAGCCGCCAGCCGGGATTCTCCGTAAAATGGAAGTGGTAAACGTTCAGCTTAAGCTGCGCCATGGAATCCAGCTCCCGTGCAATCAGAGGCAGCGGCATGTAATTGCGTCCCACATCGTTCATGAACCCGCGGATTTCAAAATCCGGCCAGTCCACGATATCGCAGGCGGCAATAGTCGTCGTCCCGCCGCGTCGCAGAAGAAGCTGCTCCAGCGTTTTCATGCCGTAGTAGAATCCTCTGGTATCCATCGCCGTAATGAGCGCGCCGCCGGGAGTTACACGAAGGGAATAGGCTTCCTCCTTCAGCTTGGAATTTTCCGTGCCGGTTTTCACCTCCCCCTTGACGAATTTAACGGCAAACGTCCCGTCCGGAGCCACCTTCACGCGGTGATCCGCCAGAAAAGACTTCAACTCGGAAACGATGAACTTCATCTGCTCCGGATAGGAAGTCTTGGACGGAGACGGAGCCAGAATGCGCGCGGACTGCACGGGAATAGCCCTGCCGTCCCAGCGAAGCTGCTGGGGTTTGGGAACCAGCGGAGGCCGCTCCGCCGGAAACAGCCTGTAATTGGCTCCGTTGGCCGGAAAGGACGGGGCCGTATCCTGCCCCCATGCTCCGGCGCAAGCCATGCACATCCATGCAAACGATAATAAAAGGAACTTCATGCGGCCAATAATACGCCCGCAATAACGGCTGCCTGTCAAACCTATCGTGTCCAACTTGCCGGGAAACGGGGCTCCGGCAGCATTTTTTTGCAAAAAGACCAGAACCTGCGCTTACATGACGGAGGGTGGCCGGACATCCTGCGCGGCCGGGGCGTCTTCAATTTCTCCGGAAATACCGTTTACGGCCACACCGCGGCGCACGGCGTAAAGCCCCGCTTCCTCCTCCTTCTTTCCGGCTACAAAAGCCCAGTAGTAATTGCTGCGGTCATGATAGCAGGCCCACTCTCCGGCAATCCCCGGGCGCGCTTCCATCAGCAGGGAATAAGAATCCGCGGGAGAAACTTTGAACCCGCGGGGCGTCCTCAAACCGGAAGAGGGAAAAGAACGGATGTCTCCCCTCCACACCAGATCCAGAGAGGAAGAAGGCAGCAGACCGTCCGCGAGGCTGCTTCCCGCCAGCACCTGCCCGGCGCCAAACATGGGCAGACAGGAAGACCCCATAAGAGCGGCGCCGCAAACGGAGACAAGGCGCAGGAAAGGGAAAACGGATATGGTCATGGCGTGCTTCTGAAAAAGGCGGAAAGGACTCAACTCCCAAAAGCTTCCACAGTCAATCAAAAACAGCACTCTCTCTGGAACTGGGGGAAAAAGGCCGTTTTCCGGACAGGTGGACAGCTTGACAACCCATCCGCGCGTTTTTATAGTTTGCTGCCTGTTTTGAAAGGAAGAACGCCCATGGCAGCCCAGTCACGCAACATCGCAGAATTGGAAAACGCATCCGTATGGCGTCTGCTGATCCAGTACTCCCTGCCCTCCATCGCCGGCATGGTGGTATACTCCCTGTACAACATCATTGACAGCGTGTTCATCGGTCACGGCGTGGGGCCTCTGGCCCTGTCCGGCCTGGCCGTCACCTTCCCTATCATGAACCTGACTTTCGCCCTAGGCACGCTGGTAGGCATCGGCGGGGCGGCCATCAGCTCCATCCGGCTGGGAAGAAAAGACCAGGAAGGAACTGAGCGTACGCTTGGCAACGTCCTCATCATGAGTTTGATTGCCGCTGTGGTGCTGGTGATTCCCACGCTTCTTTTCCTTACGGAAATTCTGACAGCCTTCGGAGCCAGCGGGCAGACTCTCACCTATGCGCACGACTTCATGCTCATTACTTTGCTGGGCCTGCCCGTCACATACGTCTTCTTCAACCTCAATCATGTGATGAGAGCTACCGGCTACCCTAAAAAAGCCATGGGCTCCACCCTTCTTTCCGTAGGAATCAACATCATCCTGGCTCCCATCTTCATCTTCTGGTTCAAATGGGGCATTACCGGAGCCGCCGTGGCCACCCTTCTCGCCCAGGTCGTCGGCATGGTGCGTGTGCTGTTACACTTTTCCGATGCGGCCAGCACGGTCCACTTCTGCCGCGGCATCTGGCAGCTGCGCAAGACCATCATCACCGGCATCCTGTCCATCGGGCTGGCTCCCTGCCTGGTAAACGTCTGCGGCAGCGCGGTCACCGTCGCCATCAACAGGCAGCTTGCGGACCATGGGGGAGACCTGGCTATCGGGGCCTACGGCATCATCAACCGCATTCTTATCCTGTTCGCCATGCTCGTCATCGGCCTCACGCAGGGAATGCAGCCCATCATCGGCTACAACCACGGAGCCATGAAACCGGCCCGCGTTCTGCTCACTCTCAAATACGGAGTTCTGGCCGGAACATCCTTTACCACGCTGGGCTTCCTGGCCTGCGTCTTCTTTCCCCGCGGCATTGCCGGCCTCTTCACGGATGACGCCTCGCTCATCAGCCTAGCGGCCAACGGCCTGATCATCTGCGTGCTGGCCTTTCCGCTCATCGGCAGCCAGATCATCATCGGGAACTTCTTCCAGGCCATTGGGAAAGCCCGTCTGGCCATCTTCCTGTCCCTGACGCGCCAGATGCTCTTCCTGCTGCCGTTCCTGCTGGTCCTGCCCCGTTTCTGGGGGCAGGACGGAGTCTGGGCATCCCTCCCCCTGGCAGACGTGCTTTCCTTTATCGTCACCCTGCTCTTCATCCGCCGGTTCCTGAAATACTACCGGCTGAAAAACAGGCACTACCTGGTTCCCGGCACGGGAAAGACATAACCTTTCTCCCCCCTGCCTTATTGGCACGAATCCGCCCCTGGGCACATTCTTTCCGGGGTGCGGCAGGGGGGGGAGTGAAACCGCTTTTTCCCATCCTCCGGAGAAAAGCCCTCCCCGCCTACCGTTTTGCCGCTGGCATTTTTGCAGGACATAAGACCGGCAGTATGCCTAACGCGCCGTACTTTCAGGACTCTATTCTGTTGGGCTCTTCGTATGGATTCATCATCCGGAACCTCGCCCGGGAAAACCGCTTTTTCCACCGGACAGCCCCTGGAAGCACGACAACCCGAACGGTATTACAAAGAATCAAATCAAATGAAAAACGGAATCATGATGCAATATTTTGAGTGGAATCTGCCCAACGACGGACAGTTTTGGAACAAGTTAAAAGAAGACGCCCCCCATCTGGAGGAAATGGGCGTCACGGCCGTCTGGATTCCTCCGGCCTACAAAGGGAAGGAACAAAACGACGTAGGATACGGCACCTATGATCTTTTTGACCTGGGGGAATTCGACCAGAAAAACACCGTCCGCACCAAATACGGCACCAGGCAGGAACTCCAGGAGGCCATCAAGGCCCTTCATGAACACCATGTAGGCGTTTATCTGGACGCCGTCATGAACCACAAGGCAGGAGCGGACTATACGGAAAAATTCATGGCCAAGGAAGTGGACCAGCAGAACCGCGACAAGGAAATTACGGACGCCTACGAGATTGAAGGCTGGACCGGGTTCAACTTTCCCGGCCGCGGAAACAAATATTCCGACTTCAAATGGCACTGGTACCACTTCACCGGAACGGACTACGACGCGCGCACGGAAAAAACCTCCATCTTCAAGATTATGGGAGACGGCAAAAGCTGGAGCGAAGGCGTGGATGAAGAAAACGGCAACTACGACTACCTTATGTTCGCCAATCTGGACTTCAACCACCCGGAAGTGGTGAAAGAAATGGAAAGATGGGGAATATGGGTATCCCGGGAACTGGATCTGGACGGCATGAGGCTGGACGCCATCAAGCATATCAATGACGAATTCATCAGGAAATTCCTGGCGGCCGTCCGCAAGGAAAGGGGAGCAGACTTCTACGCCGTGGGCGAATACTGGAAACAGGATCTGGAATCCCTGGACGACTACCTCAAGGAAGAACGCTACAAAGTGGATCTGTTTGACGTTCCCCTGCACTACAACATGTACCAGGCCTCCAAGCAGGGCCGCGATTACGATCTTTCCAAAATTCTGGACGGAACCCTGGTTCAGAACCATCCTACGCTGGCCGTTACCTTTGTGGATAATCATGATTCCCAGTGGGGCAGTTCCCTGGAATCAGCTGTGGAAGACTGGTTCAAGCCCTCCGCCTACGCGCTCATCCTGCTCATGAAGGAAGGCTATCCCTGTCTCTTCTACGGGGACTATTACGGTGTGAGCGGCAACCCGCCCATGCACCGCGCCATCATCGACATCCTGCTGGAAATCCGTAAAAACCATGCTTTCGGGGAACAAAATTACTACTTTGACCACCCGAACACCATCGGCTTTACCCGCGTGGGGGATCAAGACCACCCGCATTCCGGCGTGGCCGTGCTCATTTCCAACGGAGAAGACGGAGACAAAGTCATGAACGTGGGCAAGCAGCACGCAGGGGAAACTTGGAAGGAAGCTACCGGCAACGTGGAAGAAACCGTCATCATTGATGAAGAAGGCAACGGCCGGTTTCTCGTCCACGGCGGCAATGTGGCCGTATGGATTCCGGAACACGCATCTCAGGACACACGGGAGGAAAACGGCAAATAACGCGGTTCCCGCCCGCAAAGAGCCAGAACGGGCATGAAGAAACGGCCTGTTCTCCACTCCGGACTGTTTTTCCGGAATGGGGTTCAGGCCGTTCTGACTTTAATCACCAGTTTCAGAAGCTTCCCTTCCCCAATGCAGCCGGCATGTGCATCCTCCGGGAAAAAAATGGCGAACTGCCCCGGTCTCACGACAAAAGAGGTGTCCGGCGCATCGTCATAATGCTGCGCGTCCTTTTCCTTGTTAAACGGTTCGGAAGGTTTTTCCAGCGCCGCGCGGTCCTTCCACATAAATCCTTCTTCCCGGGAAAGGGGCACGTGAATGTCAATAAACCGGTCATGCACTTCCATGCGGGCCTTTTCCCGCTTCTTCATCACCGGTTCATTCACCATCACGGTCAGGGCGTCTTCCTCCAGGACATGGCAGCCCGCTTCTAGGGCTGCCGGAGCAGCTTCCCTGATAAAATCGAAAGCTCTCCTGAACAGGGGATTCAACATTTCGTAACGGGCGGAATCGGAAAGGGAGGCGATAATCATGACTATGGGCTCCGTCCCCGGAGCGGGCCTCATTGTAACGGGGCGGAAAAGCCAGTCAACTCATTTGCTCCCTTTCTCCCCGATATTCCGGCGCATGGCCCGTTCCTCCCGCTCCGGAATGAATTTTCCGCCGTTTTCCCTGGCCTTTAATATACGTTATCTCCGTGAAGCACAGTAAAAAACTTGTCATCCGGCGCCACCTCGTATATTAGAGTAGCTGTAAGTTATCAGTCACACGATGATTAAACAGAAAAATCCCTCCGGCACCTACCGCCCTTCCTATGACCGCACCCCCAGATACACTGTTAAACAGGTTGCGGAAATGATGGAAATGTCCGCCTACACCATCCGGTATTATGAAAACGCCGGATTAATCCCGGACGTGGACCGCAGCGGAGGAAATGCCCGTATGTTTTCCGACTACACCCTGGGGTGGCTCCGCCTGGTCCACTGCCTCCGGATGACGGGCCTTCCGATTGAAGGCGTCAAACACTACATCGACCTGTGTCAGGAAGGGGATTCCACCATTCCGGAACGCGCCGAACTGATTTTCAAGCAGGAAAAAAGTCTCCGGGAACAGCTCCGCATCCTGAAAAAACAAATGGAAGTGTTGAAATACAAGAAGAAATTCTACCAGGATCTTTTGGAAAATCGCAGGCCGGACATCTGCAATCCGCTGAACTACGTCAGCGCCAGCGAGCCGAACATCGCTCCTGAGGAATAAGCCCTGCCTTAAATCCGCAACAGAAAGCGGACGGGATTTCCCAATGAGGAATCCCGTCCGCTCTGCGTTCTTATCTGTTTCCCGCCGCCTCCGCACATTCCGCGGCGGTCATAAAAAATCCGTTTTATTTTTGAAGCTGATCGTACTCATCATCCGTCACCGGCTCAAGCCATTCATTGGATGCATTCTCACCGGGAATCTCGATAGCCAAATGGGAGAACCAGCAGTCGGCGGCAGCCCCGTGCCAGTGCTTCACATTGGCGGGAATATGGATGACTGTGCCAGGAAGAATTTCCACAGCAGGCTTTCCTTCTTCCTGATACCAGCCGCGTCCGGCCACGCCGATAAGCACCTGCCCGCCGCCGTTCGTCGCTTTGTGAATATGCCAGTTATTGCGGCATCGGGGTTCAAAGGTCACATTGGAGATATTCACCTGTTCGCGTGAAACGGGCGCAAGATAACTGTTGCCTGTAAAATACTTGGCGTATGCCGTATTCGGCTCGCCTACAGGGAAAATCATCTTACGTTGGAAAGCGGCTTTGGCGTCTTCGCCCTCCGTATCTTCCGCCCATACGTCTTTGGCCAGATTAAATGCCGCCCATGCTTTCGGCCAACCGGCATAAAAACCGATGTGGGTGATGATTTCAGCGATCTCGGTGCGGGTAACGCCGTTCTTCTTTGCCGACTGAAGATGGAAAACGAGCGAATTGTCGGTGATGCCCTGGCTGATCAGGGAGGTGACGGTTACCAAACTGCGGTCGCGCAGACCGAGCTTGTCAGTCCGGCTCCATACTTCACCGAAAAGAACATCATCGTTAAGTTCCGCAAATTTGGGAGCAAACCCTCCTAACTGAGTGCGTCCCGCCGTCTGTACTATCTTTTCCTGCGACATGGCATTTGTTATGAAAAAACCAATTGAAAGAAATAAAATAATCTTATTCATTATTTTGTTATTTAATAATATTAGCAATGCTGCTTGAAGGATTCAGCGGCGTCTGATCGGATAAAACCAATGCCTTAACCATGTGCTTCGTTCCCTGCTTGTATTTCTGGAAATGAGCCGATGCGATGTGAGACTTATATGCCTTTTGGCTGGCGTAAGTTTCGAGAATGGTTATCTTGCAGGCATTTTCTTTCTCCGCAACAGCATACATGGTCAACACGCCCGGTTCCGTGCGCAGGGAGATTTCCCCCACTTCGATGGCGTACTTCATATATTCCTCCAAATATTCAGAATGCACTTCTATTTTTGAGAGACGAACGATACCATCAGGCTGCATCGGTAACTTGACGCACATGCCCGTATTTTTGCCATTCTCCATTTCCACTTTATCGTGATTTATGGTTTGGGCTTCTGAAAGGTTCATCAGACAGGCAAGGGAAAAAGCCATTCCCGCGATGGTTCGTTTCATAAAATCATTATTTGTTGATGGAAATCGTCTCATTGACCCACTTGACGAGCGCGGCCCTTGTCGTCCGTATTCCTTCCCCGGCAAAAGCGCCTCCCTTGAGAACGGTGGACTTGGGACACAGCTTCCGAACCTCGTCCGCACAGCGCGCCATGCCGCCGCCCCCATGCGTCACAAATGGAATCACCGTCTTCCCGGAAAGGTCGTAACTTGCCAGGAAAGACGCGACCGGCGGCGCAATGGTGCTCCACCAGTTGGGGCTGCCGATGAAAATCACATCGTACTTGCCCATATCCTCCACCTTGGAGGCTAGTTCCGGCCGCACTCCTTCCTGAATCTCCTTCCTGGCCTGCACGGTGCATTCCCGATATTCGGAGGGATAGGGTTTGACCGGCTTGATTTCAAACAGCGTTCCGCCCGTCGCCTTCTGAATTTGCGCAGCGGCGTACTTCGTATTGCCTCCCCATGAATAATAGGCAATGAGAACCCTGGCAGGCTCCGCGGAAACCTTGGGTTGTTCCTGTCCCGAACATCCGGCTCCTGTCATCAGGGCCGCGGCCAGCGCGCATATCATTGATATTGTTTTCATATATTTTTATCCGGTTAAAAGGAGCGGCAGAAGGCGGCCGGGAAAAATGTTTTCATCCGGCATTCCTTTGCGCGAACCTTGCTCCTCATTTCTGTCTAAATATTAGAGTAACTATAAGTCAATAGGTTTTTTCAACTATTCCGGAAGCCATACCCAAACCAATTCCTAAAATTCTTCTAATCAATATATTATTCTTTCCGAAGCCGAATCAGGACAATTTCCGACGGAACGCCGATGCGGATGGGAAAGCCGTTCCAAATCCCTGACCCGTTGGAAACATACAGCTTCATATGACCAACCGTGTACAGCCCGGAGACGAACCCCTCGTTAAAACGCGCCACCAGCCGGTCCATGCCGGTAATCATGCCTCCGTGCGTATGGCCGGACACTTGAAGATCCACGCCGTGCTCCGCCGCTTCCCGGGTCAGCCGCGGCTGGTGGGAAACAAGAATGCGTACTCCCTTTTCCGGGGCGCCCTGCAACGCCTTGCTTATATCCGGCTCCTCCTTCCCCATAAGGCCGGCCACAGGATCCGTCACGCCGGCCAATACCACGGCATCCCCTCCCGCCAGCGCGTGTTCGTTAAGAAGCATGCGAATTCCAAGGGTAGGCAGGAACTCCATCCATTCCTCATAACCGGAGTAATACTCATGATTGCCCGGCACGCCGAACACCCCGTATCTGGCCTTCAAATCCGCAAGAGGCCTCAAATCGCCGCCATGCTCGGATACCTTCCCGTCCACGAAATCTCCGGCAATCACGACGATGTCCGGATTCAGGGCGTTCGTGCGCTCCACAATCTTCCGAATGCGGTCCTCCCTTGTAATGCCGTCCGCATGAAGATCCGCCAGCACGGCGACCTTCAATCCGTCCGCCTCCTCCGGGAGGCGGTTCACGGCAATCGTTTCCTCCTTCACCTGGGGCACTCTGGTGCCTCCGAGCATGCCCACAGTTGCCAGCACGGCGGAAAGAACCAGCAAAACAACATTCACCCGGTTGCCAATGACGCGGAACCTCTCCGTCCTGTTCCTCCGCAGACAGAACAAAACCAGCAGATACAGCGCCCGCACCACATCCGCCGCCAGCAGCAGGAAAAAGAACAGGAAAAGAACGGAGAACAGCCACGCGGCCGCCAGCAGAACGTCTTCCGGCAAAACCGGGGAGAAAAACATGGGGCCTCCAAACAAATGCAGCAAGTGGAATTTGAATGCCGCCACCGCCAGCAGGGCGGCAAGCAGAAGCTTCCAGCCCCATTTCAGCTTCAGAGGCAAAATAGCGCGGCAGAAAACGTAAACCGCCAGCAATGCTCCGAAAATCAGTATCATATGTCTCTTTCTTAAAAACAGCTTAACATCTTCCCCTCGCCGCAAACAACTCTATGGCATTTGAACGGAAGGGAAACGCATCGGCAAAACTACTTGTCTATCTGGCTCTCCGTAAATGGATCCGCCCGGTGCCCCATCAGGGGAATTCTGGAACAGGCAAGGTCGAATTCCTTGAGTTCCGGTTCGGACAGGCGGACGGAAGTTCCTCCCAGAAAATCATCCAGATGGGCTGGATTGGTTGTTCCGGGAACAGGCGCAATCCACGGTTTCCGGGAAAGCATCCAGGACAGGGCGAACTGGGCCGGAGTCATGCCCCTGCTTTCCGCCCATTCCCGGACAAGAACAGCCAGCGGCATGTTGAACCTGAGGGCTTCCGGCGTAAACCGGGGCAAAGTGGCGCGGCGGTCCGGCTTTTGAAAACGGCTGTCCTCCCGGACGGCTCCTGCCAGAAAAGCGCGTCCCAGCGGACAATACGGAACAAAACCGATGCCCAATTCTTCCAACGTGGGAAAAATCTTCGTCTCCGGTTCCCGCCACCAGATAGCGTATTCGCTCTGGACGGCGCTCACCGGACACACGGCATGGGCCTTCCTGATGGAACGGGCGCCGGCTTCGGACAGGCCGAAATGCAGCACTTTTCCTTCCCGCATCAGTTCCTTCACCGTACCTGCCACTTCTTCCATGGGAACGTCCGGATCCACCCGGTGCTGGTAAAGCAGGTCAATATGGTCGGTACGCAAACGTCTCAAGGAACCTTCCACCGCACGCCGGATATGGTCGGGCCTGCTGTTCAGGGAAGAAGGGCGGCCTTCCTCCACTCCAAAACCGAATTTGGTACCTATCCTGACCTGGTCGCGAACAGGGGCGAGAGCTTCACCCACCCATTCCTCACTGGTATAAGGCCCATACACTTCCGCCGTATCAAAAAAAGCAACTCCTTTATCAAAAGCCCGGCGTATCAAGGCAATCATCTCCTGTTTATCATACTTGCCGCCGTAATAACCCACCATCGGCAGGCATCCCAGCCCGATGGGGGACACTTCCAGACCTCCAAGGCGCCGGGATTCCCCAGGGAAACCCTTCTTCGGCGCCCCGGAAGAAGACCCGGGAGCGTCAGGCAGCAAAGAAGAACCATCCCCGGCCCATCCCCGGGAAACCAGGGATAAGGCAAAACCGGACGTTATTTTGAGAAAATCCTTGCGTTTCATCACGTTCCATCTTTCTTCCCCAAATTCAGCCGCAGAACCGCCTTATTTCAGATACTTCAAAAAGAACTGTTCGATTTTGTCGAAAGGAATAACGCCGGCTTGATTGTCATAAAGATCCACATGGCTCGCGCCGGGAATGATCATCAGCTCCTTGTTATCCCCCTTCAACTTCTTGAAGGCGTCCTCGCTGAAATAACGTGAATGGGCTTTTTCTCCGTGAATCATGAGCACGGCGCTGCGGATTTCACCGCTGTACGCCAGAAGGGGCATATTGATGAAAGAAAGCGCCGAGGTAACGTTCCATCCGCCATTTGAATTGAGCGAACGCTTGTGATAGCCGCGGGGCGTCTTATAATAATCGTAATAATCCTTCATAAATCCGGGCGCATCCGTGGGCAGAGGATCAGGTACGCCCCCCGCGAGAGCATAAGAACCGTTCTTCGCATCATCCGTGCGCCGGGCATTCAGTTGTTTGCGAAGCTCATAACGGGCGTCGGCGTCCATCGCGTCGAAATAGCCGTTCGCGTTCACGCGGCTCATATCGTACATCGTGGACGTTACCGCAGCCTTGATGCGGGTGTCGATAGCCGCCGCATTGACCGCCATGCCGCCCCAGCCGCAAATGCCAATGATTCCGATACGTTCCGAATCCACGTCATCACGGGTGGAGAGGTAATCGACGGCGGCGCAGAAATCCTCCGTATTGATATCCGGGGAAGCGACATAGCGGGGAAATCCGCCGCTTTCTCCCGTATACGAGGGATCAAACGCGATCGTCAGAAAACCGCGTTCGGCCATCGTCTGGGCATAAAGGCCCGCAGATTGTTCCTTCACGGCGCCGAAAGGACCGGAAACGGCAATAGCCGGCAATTTCCCGTTGACATTCCGGGGCATATACAAATCCGCAGCCAGCGTAATGCCATAGCGGTTGCGGAAACTTACCTTGCGGTGGGTTACCTTGTCGCTTTTAGGAAACACTTTATCCCATTCCTGCGTTAAATTCAGTTTTTCGGTCATGATTTTGTTAGTGTCGGTATGATGATGTTCAGCGGATAAGCTCCCTGCGCAGCAAAGGCTTGCGGAGAAAGCCAGACAAATCCTTGTCAATGAAATAACGGTCATATGTCCAATATCTAATGTGAATGATTACTTCCCGTAATTGATCAGGTACAAAACCGATTCCGGATCCTGGTGGCACAGGAAAAGGCTCTCTCCCCGGTCAAGCCTGGCGATAGCCTCCATATCCTCCTGGGAAAGAGTAAAATCAAAGACGTTGAAATTCTCCACCATCCTTTCCCGGCGGGTCGTTTTAGGAATGGCGATAATTCCACGCTGAATCAAGAACCTCAGGGCTGTTTGCGCCGGGGTTTTGCCGTACTTCTCGCCGATGCTCTTCAATACCGGATTCGTGAAAAATCCATTGCGGCCTTCCGCAAAAGATCCCCAGGATTCTATTCTGGTACCGTACTTTTCCATCACTTCCCGGGCTTTTTCCTGCTGATTGAACACATGCGTTTCCACCTGGTTGACGGCGGGCCTGATCTCGCAGAACTCCGCCAGATCCACAAAGCGGTCCGGATAAAAATTGCTCACGCCGATGGCGCGGACCTTCCCGGCCCGGTTCGCTTCTTCCATGGCCCGGTAAGTGCCGTAATAATCGTTGAAAGGCTGGTGGATGAGCAGCAGATCCAGATAATCCGTGCGCAGCTTGCGCAGGGATTCGTCAATGGACGCCTTCGCCCTATCATACCCGCCGTTGGAAATCCACACCTTCGTGGTGAGGAACAACTCTTCCCGAGGAACCCCGCTTTTCTCCGCCGCGCGGCCTACGGCTTCCTCATTGCCGTAAATCTGCGCGGTATCAATAGAACGGTAGCCGACCTCAATCGCATCCAGCACGCAGCGTTCGCACTCCTTAGCGTCGGGAATCTGAAAAACGCCAAACCCCAGGACAGGCATCGTAACGCCATTGTTCAAAATGATTTTTTCCATAACAGTTTTTTCTATTGTTTTTTGATGCTAAAAAGGAAATTGCCGATTAAACGGCCTGCAGCGGTTTCAGCTCTTTCAGTTCATACTTCCTGCTGCCCAGGCGCCTATCTTCTCGGCATACTCTACCGTATGTCGCCCATGGCGGCTTTCAATACGCTCCACCAGAGGCCTGTTGTCATTCCCTTCAAACGGTTTGACGGCGTAAACGAGATCCAGGCAGGCCTGGTCAAGAGCAACCGGGTCAAGGGAAGCCAGAATACCGATATCCTTCATTTCCGGCGCATGGGGGTGGGCATCGCAATCACAGTCAATGGACAGATTATTCATCACATTGATGTATAGAATTCTGTCCCCGAAGTAATCCGCCACCGCCTGCGCGGAAGCCGCCATGGACTCCAGAAAATCATCCTGCCTGGCCAGATTGTTCCATACGGAGGAAACATCCCGCGTCTTTCCGGCGGAATGGATGTACGCCTTCCCGGCCGCTGAGGCAACCCCGATGGACTGGTTCTTGATCACGCCTCCGAAGCCGCCCATGGCATGCCCCTTGAAATGGGCCAGATTGACCATGAAATCATAATCCTTCAAATGATCCCCCACGATATCGTATTCCAGATGCTTCCTGTCCCTCACCGGGATAGTGAACTCTCCTTCCGCGTCCATGATATCCACCCGCGCAATATCGGAAAAACCGTGATCCTTCGCAGCCTGCAAATGGTCCTCCGTCCGTGAGCGTTTGCCTCCGTAAGCCGTATTGCATTCCACGATAGTGCCGTTCACCCGTTGCACCAGGCCTTTGATTAAGGCCGGACTCAGAAAATGATGGCCGCCCGGTTCCCCGGTGCTGATCTTGACGGCTACCTTTCCCGCGGCCGGACGCCCCAGAGCCTCGTAAATCCTCACGAGAGCCTCCGGAGAAATTTCTTTCGTCATCCAGACCCTGGAAGCTCCACCCTTCCCCGCAACCACGCCCAGGGCATACTCCGGCAAAGCCAGGCCCGCCAGGGCTGCGGTGGAAGACTGGCGCCATGTTCTTCTCGTCATCTTATTTTCCATGACAACTTGATTACTTGTTATTAAAACCGTTCTACCTGTTAAGAATGTGCAGGGGACGCCGGGCACGTTCGTGTTCCGGAAATGCGGCCGCACAGCGTGCGAATGATTCTCTCCAGCCCCTCAAGCAGCAGCTTCCTGGGACAGGCGATGTTCAGGCGAATGAAGCGCCCCTCCGTTTCCCCATACATTTCCCCGCCGTTGACGAGCACCCGCCCCTCCTCTTCCAGCAGGCGGACGATCTCTGCGGAGGGAAGCCCCAGAGCGGAACAATCTACCCAGACCAGGTAGGTCCCCTCCAGCGGCACCACACGGAGCTGCGGCAGGCGTTCGGCCAGCATATCGCGGACTATCTCGTAATTCCCGTAAAGGTAAAGCTTCAGTTCCTCCAGCCATTCCTCCCCGCCGTTATAAGCCGCTTCCAGTGCATCCACGGCAAAGGAATTGACGTCACACACCTCATTGATGTTGATGGCCTTGTCAATCCTCTTCCGGACTTCTTCATCCGCCGCGACGATATTGGCTATCTGAATGCCCGCCAGATTAAACGCCTTGCTGGGGGAAATACAGGTGACGGAATGGCGCAGGGCGTCCTCTGAAAGGGAAGCGAACGGCGTATAGGGATGACCCGGATACGTCAGTTCGCAATGAATCTCGTCAGCCACTACGAAAACGCCGTTTCTCCGGCAAATGGCAGCCATCTCCTCCAATTCTTCCCTTGTCCAGACGCGCCCGGCGGGATTATGGGGATTGCACAGGAGCATCAGCTTGACGGCGGGATCGGAAGCTTTACGTTCCAGCTCATCCGCATCCAGCTCATATCTGCCGTTCTCATATTTCAGAGGGCAGGTTTCCGCAACGCATCCGTTATTGCGGATGGAGGAAAAAAAGCAATTATACACAGGCGTCTGCACCAGCACCTTGTCTCCGGGAACCGTCAGGGCCCGTATGACGGCAGACAGCGCGGGAACCACCCCCGTGGTATAAATCATCCATTCCGGATTAATCTTCCAGCCGTGGCGGCGTTCAAACCAGTTCACGACTGCCTCATAATAGGAATCCGGAACCCGCGTATAACCGAAAATGCCGTGTTCGGCCCTTTTCCGGATGGCTTCCGTCACCGCCGGAGCCGTACGGAAATCCATGTCTGCCACCCACATGGGCAGAATATCCTCCCTGGGCATGGAATCCCACTTGTAGGAATTCGTGCCGCGGCGCGGAACAACAGTGTCAAAATCGTACTTCATGCGGCTTCTCCGGATTGTTTTTTTCCCGTTTCAATGGAGCAATTGGCCGGAGCCTTGCAATGCTCGTCCAGAATAATCTCCCCGTACTCTTCCGCGACGATGCGGCCGCTGCGCGGATTTTTGACGCTGTGCACACGCCCTTTGATTTCCGCATGCACGGAGGAATACTCAAAGCAGAGATCCGCATCCTCTCCGAGCGTGCAATTCTCCAAAACCAGGTTTTCCGCGTAGCACAACGCCTGCGTGCCGGAAATGCGGCAATTCACCAGACGAAGGTTCCTGGAATGCCAGCCCAGATACTCCCCGTCCACTACGGAATCATACACCGTCACGTCCTCCGTATTCCAGAAAGCGTCCTTGGAATGGATTTCCGCATTTCGTATCACCACATTCCTGCAATATTGGAAAGAGTAATTTCCGTTCAGGCGGAAGCCGTCAACATCTATATTCTCCCCGTGCATGAACAGGTAATCTCCATGCTCCGCCTGAACGCCGCGAAGTTTCGCATTCCGGCAGTGCCAGCAGCATTCCAGGGCATCCGTCAAAACGACGTTCTCCAGAACCATCCCGTCCATATCACGGAACATCTTGGGCGCTTCCACGCGCGTATTCTTCATATGCAGATTCCGGGAATACCAGATGGCGGCCCGGGCGCCTTCCCTGAACAGGCAATGTTCCACCAGCAGCCCGTCATTATGCCAGAAAGGATACTTCCCCTGGAACTCGCACCGTACGGCTTCAATGTCGGAGCATTCCTTCAGGGCTGATTCCCCCGGATAAATAATGACGTCTTCCAGCCTGAGATGGCGGGAAGCGAACAGGGGGCGTTCCCCTTCGTAGGAAGCATTTTTAATCATTCTCTTGGTCATGGCGATGATTTGATAAAAAGTCTGTTGTTTTTCATGATATGCCGTTTCAAACGGCGCCGGCCGGATTCCGGAAAAAGAAGGGAAAAGACGACGTCCGCGTACCATGCCTTCTTCTTTCTGCATTCAGGCTATTCCTTATAGTAACTATAATGCAAAAGATTTTTAGCACTTTCTGCTTCATCATTATTAATATATTAACATTCAATATACATTGACTGTCATAAAACTATTTCTCAACAAACAAAACCGGAAAAAACCTCTTCATTTTTCACGTTCCCCGCAGAAAGAGCATCTTTTACCCGGAAAAAATCCCGAAGAGGAAAGTTCCCCATTCCTGGCGGCATTTTCCGCCTCCAGCCTCCCGACCATTATCACAAGGCCCGGAATGATGAACAATACGGCCTCAGGGCCCATCATCCCCGCCTCAAATCCCGGCACGACAGACCACCAGGGAACAGCCGGTCACGCTAGAATGAAACCGAACTGCTCCGGATAAACGGGAAGCAGCCACGCGGGGGAAAGGCGTTCCTGTTCCATTTCATACGGCTCCCTCCGGCCAAAAATCCGGAACCAGCATGAGAATGCAATACTCCACGCCCCATACCCTTCCCCGGCTCTCCCATTAAAACTGTTTTGCTAATAAAAAACCGCCGGAACTCCGGCGGCTGTTCCAGTCGGAGCCTTTCAATGTGTCCGCGGGCGTTTCACTCCCGAAAGCAACTCCACAGGGAAAACGCGCTCCGGCTCCCTTGAGCAAGGGCCGGCTTACGGTTTTATGGAACAGGAAGGCTTGGAAGCCTGCAAGGCGGAATTATCCATCTCAACAGCCAGCCAGAAAACGCCGACAGCCATCAGGCCGAAAACGCAGGCTCCGGCGACGGAAAGAATGTTCATTACCAGCTTTCGCCGCTCCGCATCTTCCCAGCATTGACGAACCAGCGCCCGCAGCGCGCCGCAGACGGAACCGGAACAAACGCCCCGCTTTTCTTCCCGGGAGGGCTGTTTTCTGGGATGCAGGTCGAACCTCATCATCACGGGATGCGGAAAAGGCTCCGGCTGCATTACGGAAAGGTCTAAAGGCATGTAGTTCATAACGCCGTTTTAACGATTTTCGTTAATCAGTCAACATATTTTAACGAATTCAATTTAATTCTTTCTATCGACAATTCACGAAAATCGTGTATCATCAAGCCATGACACCGACAAAAGGGGATGTGAAACGCTGGTTGAAAGCCATTGGGAAAAACCGTGACTGGCTTGCCTTGGAATGCGGTACGGAAAAAGGTACGGTGAATAACTGGCTCTCCCCCTCCGGCCCCTTTCCCGCCAGCGCCATGTTGAAAATCCAATCCCTGATGTCTCAATACAAAACGGTTCAACCGGAAAACGAACCTGTCCAGACCAATCGCCTCGTTCTGGAAATCACGGAAGAGCGCATGAGGAAATATGAACGGGCCGCCTCTGAAAAAGGCGTCCCCCTCCGCCAGTGGCTGACGGATTTGGCGGATGAAGCTGCGGAGGCATGCCAGCTGCGGCCAAAACGCTTCCCCTTGCTTCCCCAGGTCAGGCAATTCCCGTCCCATGCTGAACGAGCCAGGCGCGAATACAGTACGCAAATAATCGGCAACATCGCCGCAGGCTCCCTTGCGGAAAGCGACACCGTCCCGTCTACCATTTACATGGAAAGGCCCCTGGGTAAAAACGAATACGTGGTTCGCGTAGAAGGAAAATCCATGGAACCCCTCATCCCTGACGGCTCCCTGGTGGTCATGCGGCGCCATACCGCTCCGCCCATCCCCAAACCGGGCGCCATCGTGGAATACAACGACGGACGCGGCGTTACCCTGAAAAAACTGATCCGCAGGAAAAACGAGGAAACAGGAAAAACGGAATACGTGCTGCGGCCCATCAACCCCGTATTCAAGGACATAACCCCCATGGACGGCGGCAGTATCTCCGGAATATATGTGGAAACGCTTGTAAACTACCGCAAAGGCTGAGCATTCCGCTCTCCTGCCAGCCCTTCTTTCCTATTCCGCAAAAATGCCGCAGCGCAGAAAAAACAGGCCGGAAACTCTTGTCTACGGAAATCTGACGGGCAGCAATCAACACCCTGCTCTTTCCGGCATCCTTACAAAACCGTTTTCATTCTGACGGGATTCCCGGTCGCTTGCCTCTTCCTCTGCATGAGTGGCTCGCCCCTACGGAAAATCGCCGTTCATTCCGCTCAGCTCCCTGCCGGCGGATAAGGAGGGAAACGCCTGTTGAAAGAATCTGCAGGGAGAAAGGGTATTTGGTTAGGCAGCTCGGCAACCGCGTCTTCGGAGAACCTGCATCCACCTGAAAGACGGAACATGAGCAGCCGGTTTTTCACCTTAAAACAAAAACAGCATCGAACAACAGCTTCTCTCATGTTGAAAACGCAGCATCCGCCCATTCCCCCAGGCAGTGAAAAACACCACTACCACATTCTTGACGGCTTGCGCGGCGTGGCAGCCATTGTCGTCGTATGGTTCCACATCTTTGAAGCCTATGCCACCAGCCATGTGGATCAAATCATCAACCACGGCTACCTGGCCGTCGATTTCTTCTTCATGCTTTCCGGCTTTGTCATCGGCTACGCCTACGACAACCGCTGGAAAACGATGACAACCCGGGAATTCCTCAAACGCCGCCTTATACGCCTGCAGCCCATGGTGGCGATAGGGGCGCTCATCGGCGCGCTCATCTTCTATTTCCAGGGCTGCCCCGTATGGGACGTATCGCAGGTGGCGGTCATTTCCCTGTTCGCCGCCACCTTCGTCAACATTCTGCTCATTCCGTCACCTCCCGGCATGGAAATCCGGGGTCTGGGAGAAATGTACCCGCTCAATGGCCCGAGCTGGTCCCTGTTCTTTGAATACATCGGCAACCTTCTTTATGCCCTCTTCATCCGGAAACTCTCCACCCGCTCCCTGGCAATACTGGTTGTCGCGGCCGGATGCGGTCTTGCCTCCTTCAGCTTCTGGGGCCCCAACGGAGACATATGCTCCGGATTCTCCATGACCGGCACGGAATGGACGGGCGGCTCCCTGCGTCTGTTGTACTCCTTCTCAGCCGGGCTGCTCCTGTTCCGCCTGTTCAAGCCGTTCAACGTCAGGAACTCTTTCTGGTTGTGCGGACTGTCCCTGGCCCTTCTGCTGGCCGTTCCCCGGCTGGGAGGACAAAATGCTTTCTGGATGAACAGCCTCTATGAAACAGCGTGTTTCGCGGTATTTTTCCCGCTCATCCTCCTCTTCGGCGCTTCCGGCAAAATTACAAATCCCTATACGGATAAAATATGCCGTTTCCTGGGCAACATCTCCTACCCCCTGTACATGGTGCATTACCCGTTCATCTACTTGTACTATGCATGGGTGAAAAACGAAAAGCTTTCCTTCCCGGCCTCCCTTCCCGGGGCTCTGGCCGTCGTCATCGGAAGCATCCTGCTGGCCTGGCTCTGCCTGAAACTCTATGATGAACCGGTCCGTAAATATTTGACGGCGCTGTTCTTAAAAAGAAAAGTCCTTCCAAAGAAAACTCCCGTCATTCAGGAAAACGGTCTTCCGCAATAATTCCTCGCCTTCCGGTGGAGAGCAACAAAGGCGGGACAGCGCATAAAACTTCGTCGCGAAACAAGATATCCGGCTCTTGTTTCACCGTTGCAAGGATAAACAAACCGCCATATCCTTTCTCCGCTCTTTCAAACAATGAAGCGGAAACACCGCTGTTCAGGCAAATCCGTTATTCCCGCATCAAACCGACCGGAATAAAAAATGGAGCGGATGATGGGATTCGAACCCACGACATCAACCTTGGCAAGGTTGCGCTCTACCCCTGAGCTACATCCGCTTTAAATGAGCTAGCGAACCGGAAATGGCCGCTGACAGATTTATACGCCTGTCTCGGGAAAAAGCAACCTTTATTTTGTCTATTTCCTCATCCGCATTCATCCCACGCTCTGCCGAACTGCATCAAAATGCGGCTTATCAATGAAATTCTCTCGTCAGACGCAAGGACGCATTCTATGCTGTGACGGCATGAAAGAACTCCTCATTACCCTTATTACGCTGGCAGGCCTGTTTATCGGCGTATATTACCATGATTCCCTGGTGGGCGGAGGACAGGAAGACCAGCAGCAGAAGACGGAAACTTCCGTCTCAGAGCAATAATCCCCGGCAACCATGATCCCGGCTCTCCGGCTCCCCTGTTTTTCCGCCATTCTCTGCGGCACGGCATTACTGGTTCCGCCAGCTCCGGCACAATCCGCTGATGGAGCCGGCCTCCTGGCTTCCACCCCGCAATCCATAGAAGACTTGCGGCAAATTGAACACCGGCTTCAGCAAATGCTTCCCCGGGTACTCCCCGCCCTGGTCTGCATTGAAATCAACAACGGCAGCGGCTCCGGCATCCTGGTTTCGGAAAAAGGCCTGGTTTTTTCAGCGGCTCACGTCGTGAACAAAAAGGGCACCACGCTCAAAATCATCCTGCCGGATGGAACGTGCCTGCCTGGAAAAACCACGGCGCAAAACAGTAATTCGGATGCAGGCATGGCCAAAACCACGTCCAAATTGGACAGGGACCTGCCCTGCGTGGAAAAAGCGGAAGAAATGCCTCGTGTGGGGGACTGGGTATTCGCGCTGGGGCACGGCGGAGGTCTGGATCGGAAACGCGGCCCGATGGTGCGCCTGGGAAGGGTGGTTTCCCTCAAAGACGGCGTCATTCAGACGGACTGCAAGTTGATTCGCGGAGATTCCGGCGGACCTCTTTTCAATCTGGATGGAAAGCTGATTGGCATTCACAGCCGGGTCGGTTCCGGTCTTGAAGACAATCTTCACGTGCCCATGAAGGATTTCGATGCTCTGACGGAGGAGGCAGCGGAAGAAAAGCCCTCCCTGACGCCGGCACCGGAACAGGACAGCCAGCCATTCACCCCTAAGCCATCATGAAATGTTCTTTCTGCGTCTGCCTGTCTCCCCTGGCCTTCTTCCTGTTTCATCCCGCTCTGGCGGCAGGAAACAGCGGGAGCCTGGATTTTGAACAGAGAATCAACGGAAAAGCCGTTCTGAAAATCATCGAACCCATCCGCGAACGTCTTCAGGACTTGAGCGCGGTTTTCTTTTCCGGTCATGATGTTGTGATTTACGGCATTGTGCTTAGCCCGGACGGCTATATCGCCACCAAGGCCTCGGAACTCCATTCCTACAGGGATCTGACTATCCGGGTAGGTTCTTCCAAATATGGGCAGTTCAGGGAAATTGGCTCGGACCCGTCCACAGACATCGCGGTAGTGAAAGTGGAAGCCTCAGGCCTGCGCGCCCCCGGCCCCGTCAGCAATGATGCAGCCATGGGAACCCTGGTGGTAAGCAACGGTTCCACCACCCGTACTTCCAGACGGCCCCAGCTGGGAACCCTTAGCGCGGCGCGGCGCCCCATCCCGAACGGAGATACCGCCTATCTGGGCGTCGTCTTCGGCGCCCCCTGTTCCATTCAGGAAGTTATCAAGGACGGCCCCGCGGCCCAGGCCGGAGCCATGGCCGGAGATGAGATTCTGGCGGTGGACGGCACGCCCATTACTGCGCTGAATGCCGTTTCCCCCATCCTGTCCGGGAAAAAAGTGGGGGAAAAAGTGACGCTGGACGTCAAACGCAAGGATAAAAGGTTATCCTACACCATCACGCTGGGTTCCAGACGTCAGGCCCTGGGAGAAAACGTTCCTGAGGATTCCAATGACCTGATCAGCGGCGGCTTCAGCAAACGCAGGGATGATTTTCCTATGGTCCTCCAGCATGACACCCCTTCCCGGTGCACGCTGATGGGAGGCCCGCTGCTCAACCTCAAAGGGGAACTCATCGGCATGAACATCGCCAGAGTGAACCGGGCGGAAAATTACGCTCTTCCCGTCAGCCTGGTGCAGAAAAGCGTGCAAAACATCCTGAAAAACGCGCCTCAGCCGGAAAAATAACTCAGGGAAATACCGGAATATCTCCTTTTTCCCGTACGGGAGAAGCAGCGCATTTGCCTTTTCCTGTTCCCTGCATGGCTCCCAGGAAACCCGGACGGATTCACATGCCGGGAACGTCAGCGGCATCCGGCACCGTCTTGGGCTTCACGGTAGGATCATAATGGACGGCTCCCGTCACACGCACGCTGCCGTCCGGGAGAAAGATCATGGAGGGAGCTCCCACCACCTTTTTATAGTACTGGAGCTTCTCCATCGTTCCCCGGTAGTTGATGCGGGAATACGCGCTCAGCATGGGAGTAGTTGGGAAGAAGACATGGACATTCGCCTTGCCGTCCACCATGCACTGCGGACGCGTGGTCCCCAGCCAGTCCCCGATGCACACGGCATTGTAGGCCACTCCCGTATCCGGATCCTTCGTCTGCACATACAACTTCTGGATCCCCCGCACGGCAATGGTGCAAATGGAAAAAGTGCACCGCTTGGCACTGGCTGGAATAGCTACGGTTTGGGACCACATGGGTGTTCCCGTCCGGACGGCAAACAGGGATTTCTGGGAAGCAAACATGTCCTTCTGGTTGGGCATTTTGACAACGGCCTGCACATGGTAGTTGCCCTCACGGGACAAGTCATAGAAATGGCGCAGATCAATCTTGCGGGAAACGCTCATGCCGGCCGGAACCTTGAGAGGCGGGAACAGGGCAAACTTGGACTGTGGGAGCTCCGCCCCCGCAGTGGAATGCTCCACATGGATATCCAGCCAGGAGGAATATTCCCGGCTTTTCAGTTCCACGGGCACGCCGGAATTGTTGGTAATGGTCAACCTCATATACATGGCTTCCCCACTGAGGAAGGTCTTCTTTTCCGGAACGACTTTCACGTAAATCTGGGCCAGGGCCCCGGACGCGCCCAGCAGGGCCAGCAGCATGGCAAGGATATGTTTCATGATATTGGTATGTTAAGTATTGTTATTAAACAAGTCAGCGGACATCCCGCACGATTCTGAACCCCAGGTTGTCCCGGCTTTCACCGCGGGAGCGCAGGTATTCCACCCGGTTGGAGATGCCGGGTTGCCTCCAGTCTCCACCGCAGGCCACCGGCCCCGGAGGCTCCTTCACGCGCGCAGGATCCTTTTCCATGGAGGAAGTCCATTCCATCACGCCGGAAGCCATGCCGCATACGCCGGTCTTTAAATCGTAATCATTGCTGTATCTGTCAATCACCAGCGTCTTGTCACCCTTTTCACCCGTTTCCATCATCTTTCCCAGGGCCATCCATTCCCCACGCTCAGGCAGGCGGTAGCGCGGTTCTCCGGGGGCCACGGGCTTCCATCTCGCATACGCCCAGGCATCCCAGAAAGTAACGTTGACGACGGGAGAGCGGGGCGTTATTTTCCTGCCTTTCCATTTGCCTCCCGGCATGGAAGCCGCCTTCCACATAGCCTCCCAGTCCCGGGGAATATGGGAGGCAGTCCTCTTGTCCGGCTGGTCCGGATGGGAATATTCCTCCCTCAGCTCCGGAGTAAGGCGTGCCCACTGTTCCAAAAACAGACGGTAGGATTCCAGGGTAATTTCATGGGCCCCCACAATCAGCTCCCCGCCTCCGGGAAGAGTTACGCGGACTTCCGTATGATCGCTGGCGGAAAAATCGGGATAATGTTTAGGAGACGGAACATGGGGGCGGGATACGGTTTCCTTTTCCCGGGGGAACAACAGAAGAACGGCAGCCGCGGCTATTCCCGCGCCCAACAAGCCCGTTCCGGCCCAAAGCAGCCGTTTTCCGGCTTTTCCGCGGGATTCCGTGGGGACGGTATAGCGGTGGGTGGTCACCCGGGGGGAAAGCCCCAGCTGCTCACGGACCGCAGCAACCAGCTCCATAACCTGGTCCCATTGCATCGGCTTTCCGTTCTGCCCTTCCCTCATCCATTCCAGCAGGGTGCGCAACCGCGTGGTTCCGGGCACATCCGGCGTCACCAGAGGAGGCAGGTCAACGCCCAGGCGCTTCATCTGGGTTCGGGATATTTCTTCGTGAAAGTCACCGGGCACGGCCGTATTCATCAGCCGCACGGAGGACTTGTCATCCAGGAAAATGTGACGCGGCTCCATGATATTGAAAGCGGTCCGCAGGCGTTCATACCTGCCGCACATATTGCCAACCGTTTCAATCACTTTCAGCAAATCCTTCATGGACAGGGTCTGCCCGCGGTCCAGCAAGGCCTGGAGGGACGCGCCTCCCAGTTGTTCGCTGGTGACGAACCAGTACCCCTGGGCCTGGGACGCTTCATAGACGGTGCCCAGCACCGGAGCATTGATGACGGCGCGCGTGCGGGCCTTCATCAGGAAATCCTCCACGCCTACCCCCTCCGGATTGCCCGGATCCAGCAGCTCCAGGAACACGGAACGGTCCATGCCCTGCTGGATGGCCTGATAAAGAATCCCACCGCGCGTGCGGCCAATGAATGCCACCAGCGTGTAGTCGCCAAAATTGTGGGGAAGGTCAAACATGGACAAATCAGGCATCAGGGAGGCAAAAGGGATTCATAAGAATCAGAAACTGGAGCCGCTTCTACAGGGGGAAGCAAGCCGCCGTCATAAATCTCGGGCAGTCCGGAAGGGGAACTCTGATTCATCTGTTCCAGTAAAAATAGCACGGGCGGGGAAGCATGGCAATCCATCGGTTCTCCCTTGTAATACAATTTAGCGGTATATCCGTAATACTTCAGGCTTCCATAAGCGATCGTTTCCTCTTCCGTCAAAGGGGGCATGTAGTAGGTTATTTCCATGATTTCCTCACCGTCCGCCCAATCCGCAGGTTCCGTAACGCATCGGGAAGAAGGTTCGGGAGCGTGCGTCTTTTCCACTTTCTTCCCATTCACTTTGTCAAAAAACTGGACAATGACGCGCAAATCCTCCGGCCTGACATTCAGGCCGTCCTTCATCAGAATAGGCACCATCAGCTTGACGCGCTCCCCGGCGGGGCATTCCGGATCCCGGTATTCCAGAATAGTGCCGAAGGACATATCCCCCCGCAAATCCGCCGGGCTGGAAAAGCCAGCCTGGAGGTGCCGCGCCGCACGCGCAAAATATTTTCCCGCCTTCTCCCGCTGGGTATATACTTTCAGAAAAAACTCCCGTGACTTATCCGCGTTCCTCAGCCATTCATAGGTGAGTCCGTAATAATAAAGCACCACCGGATTATCAGGTTCCAGCCTCATGGCCTGCTCCAGCTTCACGACCGCCACTTTAAGGTCTCCTTCAATCTGGGCGTACCGGGCCGCCTTGACAAGCTCCGCCACTTCTTCCGTCATGGGGGGCATCACATCATCCGGATTCTCGGCGGGAAGGAATGCCCCGCTGGAGGCGCCCCCCCCTCCCGCAACAGCCGCGGCAACCGGAACTGAATCGGCTGCCGGATCTGACAAATCGGCTTCCCGGAGCATTTCTTCCACGGAACGGGGCTTTTCAGAAGGGGATGCCGGAGCGCTCACCCTATGTGCCGTCTCCTCAGCCGCTCCATCCCCAACGACTCCGCCCGGGCTCTCCGGTTTCTCCCGGGCCGGAACGGGGACAGGCTTTTCCACCACTTTTTCCACCACCATGGTACGGACAGACAGGCTGAAAGAAACGCCCACCATCAGCAACAGGACAAACGCCAGCCCCCCCAGCGTCCAGCAGGCGACGCAGAACGCGCGGTCATTAGCGCCCTTTTCCGGTGGAAGAGACCCGCTCATACGGCACGTTCCTCGTCCTCTTTCCGGGCAGGCGACCCGCCGGCATCGGGAATCTCTTCATAATCCACTATTTCTCCTCTGTAGAGAGACAGAAGAGCCTTCATGAAATCTTCCGCATTATGGGGAGAATCCTCCTTCCGGAAACCGCCGTAAGTCAGACCGTCCAGCCTGATTCGGGCGCCTCCGCATTCCGGCTTCAGCGTCGCTATGGCCAGCCCTTTCAGTTTCCATCTGCGCAAATCCAGACGGGCAATGTCATCCACGCGGAAAACCACCCCGGCGGCCGTCACCTCTTCCCCGTTCAGGGACATTTTCCTGCCGCGCGTTCTCACCAGGAAAAACAGAGCCACCATGGCAAGCGCCATGCAAATGCACCCGGCCACCCACTGCTCAAAAATTTTGGAGGCGTCATACGGGTGATCCACCGGCTTGATGGGATAGTGCTTCTCTCCGGAATAGGATTGCCACGCAGCGCTCCAGCCCTTGCCGGGAGCGGACATCAGACTGTAATCCGCCAAAATGGCAGGCCACGGCATCGCGTTCCTGTCCACGTCGGAAGGGATCTCGTATCCCTCCGGAAATTTCACGGTGCGCGCCAGAACAATGCGCTCCCAGTCCTCTGCGGACGCCCCTTTTCCGCTCACCTCGCGGTCAAACACGGCTCCAGCGTCCACGAACGCCTTGTGCATGAAAAACTCCAGATTTTTTTGAGGGTATCCGGTGGACGCATCATAATAAAAATACACTCCGAACCCCAGAAACATGAGAGCCATGATAACCGCCCTGCCGGTAAACCACATGGTCGGCTTACATTCTACCGTGTCAGACTGCATGTTTCCTACATACCAGCAAATCCATGCCTTTGACCATAAAAAAAAGCTCGCCTCCTCCACCTTTGCGGGAACGGGGAACTTCCTGCCGGGAAAGCATCCGGAAAATCTTTCCCTGCCTTCTTCTTGGCTTGATTTATTTTGTGAAAGTTAAATAATAGCACGCGCAGGCGTTCCCCGCTCCGGCAAAAAGGAGTGGAAACGCTGCAATCCCTTACGCCGGCCTGCATTATTTTTTCCGCATATGAGACCAAGTCACCCTCAATACCGCCGCATGGACGCCGAACCCGGCTACAATTCCCAGGCAGACGACCAGATGGACGCCGATATGGAACAGGCCCAGCTAAGACTGGAACAGCTGCGGAAGGAAAAGGAGGAAGTGGAAAACTCCCGCCGCCGCCTGGAAGAAAGCCACATGCGCAAAGCCAGGTTTATGGACCAGCAGAATGAGCTGGGCGACCGCATGGTCAACGCTACAGACCTCATCGGCCGGGAAGTGGAAAGCCTCCGCCAGGAAAGCAATGAACTGGAACAAATCCATATGGCGCTGACGCGCAGCCTGAAAATGCTCAGCACCGTGCGTCCGGACGAATGGCCTATTGAAAATACGGACAACCTGATCAGCCAGGGCCAGCAGGTCATTGACCGTTGCGAGGAGGAATTCGCGGATGCTGTCCAGCAGTGCGCGCGCATGCAGCATACCAAAGTGCTCACCGGGGTGCGCCGCTCCAGCAAAGTGCGCATCAGCTCCCGCGAATTCATGACCCAGTTCCTCCAGGGCCTTTCCTTTCATCTTCCCCTGCTCCTGATTGCCCTCATCATTCTCTTTTTCATCTGGATTTTCAGCCCTTCCGCATCATGATTAAAAGAAAAACCAAACGCCGTTCCTCAGAACTGGCAGAACTGGATCGCGCCTCACGGGAAATTGAGAGCCGCATCCAGGAATTGGAAGCCTCTCTCAAACGCCCGGCCCAGCAGACCCGCATGCGCCTGGACCGCAATACCATGCCGCCTCCCGATCGCGTTCGGGAAGGCAACCAGAACCGGGCTCTGCGTGCCGTAGTGGCCCGTGACGGACGCGCCACCAACATGAGGCGGGAGCTGCGTGAAAACTTCATGCTGCTGGGCCTGCTGGTCTGCGCCATCGCCGCCTCCTTCTGCTGGATCGTCCGTCTGCTGGAACAGCAGTAGGAGGACCCTGCACCTTTTTTCCGCACCTTTCCTATATTATACCATGAGCACGCCCCAAATAGACGTAGCCTACATTGCCAAACTGGCGCGCATTGATCTGACAGAGGAAGAAACAGCCCTCTTCTCCAAGGATCTGGACAAAGTCCTGGCCTATATCACCAAGCTGGAATCCTACGATGTCACGGGCATCGCCCCCATGAACCATCCTCTCCCGGCAATGGATGTCATGCGCGAAGACATTCCTGAAACCGGCTTCACCCAGGAAGAAGCCCTCTCCAATGCCCCCCAGCAGTCCCAGGGACAGTTCCGCACACCCAAGGTGGTGGAATCCGCCTGATCTTCCCGTCTCTTCTCACGTTTCAACCGTCTTTACCTTTTCCCTCCCATGTCAAGAATTCAAGGCACCCTGGCCCAGTGGCGCGACCGTCTGCGCCGCAAGGAACTTTCCCCTGCCGAACTGGTCAACCTGACGGCGGACGCCATTGAGGCGGACCGGGCAACCAACGCCTATATCTCCTTTGACCGCGAAGCAGCCCTCCGGGCCGCGGCTGGAGCGGATATTTCCAGCCCCCTGGCTGGCATCCCCATCGCCGTGAAGGACAACATCAATGTCCTGGGCCAGCCGACGCGCTGCGCCTCCCGCCTTCTTTCCCCTTATGTCTCTCCCTATGACGCCACTTCCATCCGCCTGCTGAAAGCAGCGGGCGGCATCCCGCTGGGCCGCACGAACATGGATGAATTCGCCATGGGGGCCAGCGGAGAAAACTCCGCTTACGGCATCACGCGCAACCCGAACGCCCCGGACCGCATCCCGGGCGGTTCCTCCAGCGGCTCCGCTGCCGCCGTCGCATCCGCTACCGCCATTGCCGCACTCGGTTCCGACACGGGCGGCTCCATCCGGCAGCCGGCCGGACACTGCGGCATTGTGGGCCTCAAGCCCACCTACGGGCGCATTTCCCGTTACGGGCTGGTAGCGTTCGCCTCTTCCCTGGACCAGATCGGCCCCATGACCCAAACAGTCGAAGACGCAGCCATCCTGCTCCAGGCCATCTCCGGACACGACCGGAAAGACTCCACATCCGCAAACTGCCCCGTGCCGGACTTTGAAGCCGCGCTGGGCCGCGACGTCAAAGGGCTGAAAGTGGGCATCCCTTCGGAATACTTTACCTCCGGCAACCATCCGGGCATTTCCGAGGCTGTGCAAAACACCGTGAAACAGCTGGAAAACCTGGGTGCGGAGCTGGTGGAAATCAATCTGCCCCACGCGGACGCCGTCGTCGCCGCCTACTATATCATCGCCTGCGCGGAAGCGTCTTCCAACCTCTCCCGGTTTGACGGCGTGCGCTACGGCAAGAGAGCGGAAGACGCCGCCGGACTGGTGGAACTCTTCTCACGCACCCGTGAAGAAGGATTCGGGCCGGAAGTCAAGCGCCGCATCATCCTGGGAACCTACGTGCTCAGCTCCGGTTACTATGACGCCTACTACTCCCGCGCTCAAAAAGTCCGCTCCCTGGTCGCCAGAGACTTTGCGGAAGCTTTTTCCAGGGCGGACATCATCGTAGGCCCCACCTCTCCCGCGCCCGCTCCCAAAATCGGAGATTCCGCGATGGACCACCTCCAGACCTATCTGGCGGACATCTACACAATCCCCGCCAACCTGGCCGGTCTCCCCGCCATGTCCATTCCCTGCGGAACCGTTAAGGAAAACGGCATGGAACTTCCCGTGGGCTTTCAGATAATGGCGCCCCATTTCCGGGAAGACCTCCTGTTGAAAACCGGATTTGCCCTTGGGAAATAATAGGATTTTTTCAACGTAAATGCCCGGCATACTGTCTCACCGCTATCAAGAATCATGGATACCCGAGAATTCAACGAAATTATCGCCGCGAACTCATCGTGGATTTCTGCTCTCAGAACGGAGGTCGGTAAAGTGGTCATCGGCCAGCAAGCGCTTGTGGACAGATTAATACTCAGTCTTCTCTGCAAGGGGCACGTTCTGCTGGAAGGCGTTCCCGGCCTTGCCAAGACGCTTTCCGTCAAAGCCATGGCGGGCACGCTGCATGCACAGTTTGCCCGCATCCAGTTCACTCCGGACCTTCTTCCGGCGGATTTGCTGGGCACCATGATCTATAATCCGGAAGAAAGGCAGTTCACAGCCAAAAAAGGCCCGGTCTTCGCCAATCTCATTCTGGCGGATGAAATCAATCGCGCCCCGGCCAAAGTGCAATCCGCCCTGTTGGAAGCCATGCAGGAACGCCAGGTGACCCTGGGCGAAACCACCTACCGCCTCCCGGATCCCTTCCTGGTGCTCGCTACGCAAAACCCGATTGACCAGGAAGGTACCTACCAGCTCCCGGAAGCCCAGCTTGACCGTTTCCTCTTCAAGGTGCTGGTCACCTACCCCACGCGCGAAGAAGAACTTCAGGTTCTGGACCTCATGGCCAGCTCCGCCAAACCGCCGGAAACCTCCCCGGTCACCACGCCGGAGCAGGTGGCTGCCTCCCGCGATCTGGTAAACCAGATTTATATTGACGACGCCGTGCGCGGCTACATCGTGGACCTGGTGCGCGCCACCCGTTTCCCGGAAACGGTGGACGTGAAGCTGCGCGGTCTCATCCGCGCAGGGGCGTCACCCCGCGCTACCATCAACCTGGCTCTGGCCTCCCGCGCCAATGCCTTCATGCACCATCGTTCCTTCGTCACTCCACAGGACATCAAAGACCTGGCCCACGATATCCTGCGCCACCGCATCCTGCTTTCCTATGAGGCTGAAGCGGAAAACATTTCCACGGACGACGTCATCGACCACATCCTGACGAAAGTTCCCGTGCCGTGACGGCAGGAGGCGCACGCTTCCGCATCCGCCTTGATCCTTCAGACCCCGAGGGGCGCCTTGCCGAAACCTGATTGAACCCAAACAGGGAGAATCATTTCATGGATAAAGCCTCAGACATTCTCAAGCGCGTACGCCGCATTGAATTGCGCGCCAGGCATCTGGCCACGGAAAACTTCGCCGGGCAATACCAGTCCGGCTTCCGCGGGCAGGGGCTGGACTTTGACGACTTCCGGGAATACATGCCGGGGGACGACCCCCGCTTCATTGACTGGAAAGTGACGGCCAGGATGAACTCCCCATTTGTCCGCCGTTTCCGGGAGGAACGGGAACAGGCCGTCATTCTGGCGGTGGACGTCAGCGGCTCCATGCATTACGCCTCTTCCGCGGCCCGCGTCTCCAAGCTGGACTATGCGGCGGAAGTAGCGGCAGTGCTCGCTTTCAGCGCTGCCCAAAGCGGGGATAAATGCGGTCTCCTTATCTACGGGAACAGCCGCTCCCATTACATCCCCCCGGCCAAGGGAGTGAAGCAAACCCTGCGCATCGTCCGCGAAATCGTAGCGAGCAAAAACGATGGGGCCGACCAGAACATTTCCGATGTAGCCCGGCAGCTTGTCCTTTCCCAGAAAAAAACGGCCATGGTCATCATGATCAGTGACTTCTGGGGCGAGACCAACAAAGCCGCCCTGGGGCAACTCAACTTCAAGCACGACTTCATCCCCATCCGCATCGCAGACCCGATGGAACTGCATTTGCCTGACGCCGGGCGCGTCATCCTGAAAGACCCGGAAACCGGAAAAAGCATGTTCCTGAACCTTTCCCGCCAGGATGTCCGGGAAGCCCACGCCAACGCCGTGCATCTGCACCGTGAAAAATGGACGCAGGATTTCCGCCGCCTGGGCATCGACTTCCTGGACTTTCAGACCACGGAAAACTTCATGCCTCCTCTCCGGGCCCTTTTTGCCAGAAGATCCCGTAAATTTTCACGCTAATCCTTCTCTCCGCCAGCCATGCCGACACCTGTCACCATCCAGCCCCCCCCCTCGGCCATTCCGGAACCGCCGGCGTTTCCCTCCCTGATGGAAACACAATCCCCGGACGCCTATTTTCAAGCGGGCTTTTGGGATGCGTGGGGTATCTGGGTCATATTGGCCTTCATCCTGCTGGCCGTCGCCATCGCCGTCATCGTGCTCATTCGCAGGAAAGGACGCCTCCCCGCCGCGCCGCTCAGCCCGGCGGAAACCGCTATCCGGGACATCTCGGCGCTCCGGAACACGCATCCCTCCCTCAGGCAGGCCGCCGTGGAATTTTCCCTGATCCTCCGCAAATACCTGGTGGGAGAAACCAAAGACCCGGCGCTATATGAAACCCAGCAGGAATTCAACCGCCGGGCGGATGCGCTCACCGCGCTGCCTTCCGAACTACAGGCCCCCACGCGAGATTTGCTGGACCGCATGGCTTCTCTCAAATATGAACCGGACACCCCGGAAAATGATTCCATGGTCAACGAATTGGCGGATGCCACGGTCCAACTCATCAATGACATAGAGGCGGACGCCCACCGGACGAAGGAAGAAACGGACCTTGTCGTCAAAAAATCTTCATCCCGCCTCAACCAACGCTAGCATACCATGACGGAACACTTCCAATTTGCACAACCTGAATGGCTCTATGCCCTACCCCTCATCTTGTGCCTCATCATCCTCCGCCGCAGGCGCGGGGCGGAAGGCTCCATCACCTATCCTACCGTGCGTTTCATCGCTTCCCTGGCGCGCGCGCCGCAATCCCTGGCTGGGAAAATAGGCGCCCTTTGCTTCGTTCTGGCGGCTGCCGCCATCGCCATCGCCCTGGCGCGCCCCCAGCACGTGGAAGACAAAACCTTCCGGACAGTCAACGGCATCGACATCATGATCGCCTTTGACCTTTCCTACTCCATGGAAACGCCGGACATGGTTCTCAACCGCATGCCCATCAACCGGCTGGTAGCCGCCAAACATGTCATCACCCAATTCGTTGACAGCCGTCCGGACGACCGCATCGGCATCGTGGGATTCGCCGGGAAAACCAAATCCTTCTGTCCGCTCACGCTGGACCACGCTCTGGTCAACAGCATCATCAGGGATTTCCATCCGCGCATGATCCAGGCGGACGGCACGGCCATCGGCTCCGCCATTGCGGCGGCGGCCACCCGGCTGGACGACCGCAAGGACACCAAATCAAAAATCATCATCCTGGTGACGGACGGCGCCTCCAACTCCGGCCAGATATCCCCGCTGGTGGCGGCGGAAAACGCGGCCAAGCTGGGTATTAAAATTTATACCATCGCCGTGGGCACGGAAGAAGGGACCCTGGCGAACGGCATGGTGGTGCAAAGTGAATTTGACGAACCCACCCTGCGGAAAATAGCCCAGCTCACGGGCGGAGAACACTTCCGGGCCACCAACATGGCCTCCTTCAATAAAGCGTTCACCTCCATCGGCAAGCTGGAGAAAAGCGAGGCCAAAGTGCAAACCGTCCGCCACATTGAAGAATACTTCATGTACTTCCTCGTAACGGGAGCCGCGCTGACGCTTCTGGGCCTCTCCCTGCAAGTGCTCAAACCGGCGCCCGCCCCGTAACACGATCTTCATCCATCATGACTTTCCTTTATCCCAACGTTCTGTATGCGCTCATTCTCCCTGCCCTGCTCGCGGCGGCGGCCTGGTGGCTGTGGCGCCGCCGTTCCAGAAAATGGGAAGTGCTCGTCTCTCCGGAATACCGGCGGGAACTGGTTCACGCTCCGGCCACCTGGCACCGGGTGCTCCCCGTCATCTTTGCCGTGCTGGCATCCATCTTCGCCATCCTCTCCATGGCGCGTCCGGTGGACGGCTACACGGAGGTAAAGGAAATCCCCAAATCGCGCAACATCCTCATTGCGATTGACTGCTCCCGCTCCATGCTCAGCAAGGATGCCTCCCCGACCCGCCTGGGAAGAGCGAAAACCGCCGCTTACGACCTGCTGGACGCCCTGCCGGGGGACAACTTCGGCATCATCATCTTCTCCGGGGACGCCGTCCTGCTCATGCCCCTTACCCATGACCATAACGCATTAAAAGAAACCATTGAACAACTTCAATTCGGCTGGGTTTCCCAAGGGGGAACCAACCTGGAAAACGTCGTGCGCCTGGCCCTTCAAACTTTCAAGCGGGACAAGGAAGCGGACGCCAAAAACGCCCTGGTCATCCTCAGCGACGGGGAAGACACCGTCAACATCACCTATAAGACGGCGGAAGCCGCACGGCAGCACCAGCTTATCATCGTGACGGCGGGCATCGGCACAACCATCGGCATCACTATCCCGGATGAACAATCCCCCTCCGGCCTGTACCGGGACCGTCGCGGCCAGCACGTCGTCTCCAAGCTCAATCCGGAAAGCCTGCAATACCTGGCCAGGCAAACGGAAGGCCAGTATGTCCAACTCTCCGACGGAGCGGCGCTGAACCGCTTCGTCAAGGACATCGCGGACCGGCTGGACGCCACGGAAGGCAGGGAAGAAATGCGCCGCGTGCCGAATGACCGCTACATCATCTTTGCCGTTCCAGCCCTCATCTGCCTGATCCTCACCCTTCTGGCGGGAACACGCTGGCGCTCCTTCCGCCGTTCCGGGCGCCGCGGTATGACGGCTCTGGCTGTTGCGGCATTGTTCTGCGCCGGACTGCTGGGCCCGGAAGCGCGGGCGGACATGCACGCCCTGGACAATGTTACGGATTTGATCCGCACGGGAAAAACGGAAGAAGCCGTCAAGTACATTGATGAAATGCTCACTGTTCCCGACCTGGCGGAAGAAACACGCCAGGCCCTGGAATTCGCCAAAGGATGCCTGGCACAAAAAGCTGATAACCCCAAGGAAGCCGCGGAGGCTTTCTCCCAGGCGCTTCTTTCTCCCCAACCCGCGCTCCAGGCGGATTCCCACTTCAACCTTGGCAACCTGGAAGCCGCCCAGGCCCGCAAAACCATGACCTTCTCCAGGCCGGAAGGGGAACAGCAGCAGGCCCGACCCTCTTCCATTGACGACCAGATTAAGGAAATTGATGCCCGGCTGGCAAAAATACCCGTTGCGAAAAAACATGTTAAGGAAGCCGTCAAGCGCTTTGACGACGCGCTCTCCGCCTATGGTTCCCATGAAGGAGCAGCATCCAACAAAGAGGAAATGCTCCGTTATGATCAATCCCTGGACGAATACCGCCGGCAGCTGGAAGAGTTAAAGAAGAAATTGGAAGAAGAAAAGAAAAAACAACAGGACCAGAACAAGGACCAGAACAAGGACCAGAACAAGGACCAGAACAAGGACCAGAACAAGGACCAGAACAAGGACCAGAACAAGGACCAGAACAAGGACCAGAACAAGGACCAGAACAAGGACCAGAACAAGGACCAGAACAAGGACCAAGACAAGGACCAAGACAAGGACCAAGACAAGGACCAAGACAAGGACCAAGACAAGGACCAAGACAAGGACCAAGACAAGGACCAAGACAAGGACCAAGACAAGGACCAAGACAAGGACCAAGACAAGGACCAAGACAAGGATAACGCCGAAACCAAGGAAGGCAAGAAGGACGAAAATGAAATGAAAAACGCCCGTCTTCCCTCCTCCCCGGAAAAAGACAGGCTTCCTGAAACGCCCGGCATGGAAAAACCGCAGCCCCAGCCCGAAGGGGACAAGTCCGTTCCGGTAGCCGCGCAACAGGAAAGCAGGGAGGAAAAGGAACGCCGGGAGGCAAGAGCCATCCTGATGGAACGCAGGGACATTGAACCCGGCTGCCCCGTTCCCCAGCGTTCGCCGGAAATTCCTCCGGATAAGGATTATTAACACGTTCCTCCCGCATCCGCGATGCCACCCCTTTAACCATATCCCGCAATACAATGAAAAAACTGCTCGCCATTCTTTCGCTTTTCTTCTGCATGACTGTCACGCTGATGGCTCAGCAGGTGGTTACCACCTGGCTGTCCGACGCCGTTGTGCCGGGAGAACAAACCCGTCTCTTCATCATCCTGACGGACGGCAGCATCGCCCGCCAGGATCCGCTTCCCCGTGTAAAGGGCGCCAGCCTGCGCTGGGTCAGCCAGGGCAACTACATCCGCTGGCCGGGGGCCCCCAACCAATCCGCCTTCCTGATGGCCATTGAAGTGACGCCGGACGAAGTGGGCACCGTGGAAATCCCTTCCCTGACCCTGCAGGCCAACAATGGCCGCACCTATACCACGCTTCCCCAGACGCTGACTGTCTATCCGTACAGCGCCATCAAATGGAATACGCTGAATCTGAACGGCACAGCAGTTCCGTACGGCATGCTTTGGCATGTGGATAACCAGAAGCCCTATGTCCACCAGCCGGACCGCTGCGAACTGAAAATTTATGCTCCGGAATACATTCTGGAATACACGGCGCCCGCCATTACCACCTCCAACCTGGCTACCTGGCGCTTTGAACCCACGCTGGTGGAACTGCTCCGCGGCCAGCCTCGCGGCTCCGTACTTTATAAAGGCGTCAACTGGAATGTCATGACCTTCCAGAGCACCCTGTTCCCGCTGCGCGCCGGGGAAGTAACGGCATCCGGCGCTGTCACGGCCCGCGCCGCCCTGCCGGAGGCGGATCCTCTCATCGCCAACTTCATCCGTTCGGAAGTGCTGGTGGAAATGGCCATTCCGGAAGTGAAAATCACAGCCCAGGAACTCCCTCCGGGAGCTCCCTCTTCCTTCACCAATGCCGTAGGGAATTTCCGCATCTCCTCCACCACGGATGCGCGGGATCTCAGCGCCAATGAACCCATTACCGTGAAAATCAGGGTAACAGGAACAGGCAACATCCACAGCATCGCCTGCCCGGCCCTCACGGACGCCTCCAACTGGAAACTCTATCCTCCCAACAAGCTGGACCCGGGCCAGAATACGCGCTCCATCCAGGGAACCGTGGAATTTCAGCAAATGATGCGCCCGGTCGCCCAGACGGATGCCATCCCACCCTTTGAACTCACTTTTTTTGACCCCAGCACGCAGCAGTACAAAACCGTAACGACTGCCCCCATTCCCCTGGAATGGAAGGCCTCGGTCATCACAGGAACGGCGGCCGGAGGCGCCGCTCCCGCCACGCCCCCCCCGGCTGGCGCCATTCCGGTAGCGGAAATGACGGATATTTACGGAATCATGCCCGCCTCCGTTATGAACGCCCTTACCGCTCCGGCTCACTGGGGATGGTATTTCCTGGCCTACATCCCCGCCGTCGTCCTGCTGGGAATGGCTCTGATCCGCTACATCCGGAAAATCCGGAAGGAAAGCTTCACGGCCAGGGAACGCATGAGAGCCTTCCGCAGGCTCGCCTCCGCTCCGCGCCAGGCAAGCTCCACGGAATTCCTGCGCTCCGCCGGCAACTTTATTGAATCCTATATTCCTCCTTCCAAGCAGAATGAACAAATGAAAAATATCCTTCAACTCCGGGACGACAGGGCATTCAAGCCTTCGGAATCCTCGGACGAACTGCCGCACGCGGAACGCCAGCGCATGCTCCAGGCTATTAAAAAAGCCATCGCCAAGCTTCCCGTTCTCGTGGTGGCCGCCGTATTGGCCCTGTCTCTGGCCGGAACAGCCGGAAACGCGTCGGAAACGGACAACCTGGGCGTAAAAGCCTATGAACAGGGAGAATACGCCAAAGCCATCGACTACTTCAGCAAGGAAAGCGGCAATACGGAGCTTTCCAGGTCAGAACGAGCCTACGCCTGCTTCGGCATCGGCAATTCCTATTACCGCATGAACAAGCCCGGATTGGCCGCCCTCAATTACCGCCGCGCCCTGGAACTCTCCCCATACTTCACGGAAGCTGAATACAACCTGCAATTCATCGAACGCAAGGAGGGAGCCATCCTGCCCGCCAATACCACGGAAAACCAGTGGCTCACTTACATCAACCATGATACGCTCGGCCCCATCGCCATCCTGTCCGGGGCCGTCATGCTCACCTTCCTGGCCCTGCTGACCGTTACCTGCAAACACGGGGCGCTGCTGACCATTCTGGCCACCCTGAGCGGACTGGTCACCGTAGCGGCTGTCATAAACTACATCATGTACCCGGAAACCCCGGAATCCATTCCGGCGGACCGGTTGCTGGTCGTTACCCAAAAAACGCCCGGCAGACACGCTGCGGACATGAACAGCCCGGCGCTCATCACTCTTCCGGAATCCACCCCGCTCATCCTGCGCGCGGAACGCGGCTCCTGGTACTACGCCAGCACCTTCCAGAATACGCCTGTCTGGATACCCAGGACGGATGCGCAGCCGCTGTAACGCTTTTGATCTTCCCGCCCCTTTTCTGGAGCCGCCTCTCCGGGAATGCCGTATTCCCCCGGAAGGGCGGCTTTCTCACAGCCGCATTCAGCCTTCTTTCCTGCTGAAGAATCTGGAACGGGAAAACAGCACATTCTTCTTTTCAAATAAAAAGATCCGGTCCCCCTTCCGGATATGCGTCAGCGGATTCCCCGGGCTTACGAACGGCAAAGCCAATGCCTCCCTCATATCGTACCCACAAGGATCATCAAGGCATGCGTATATGGAAATTATCCGCAGACGCCCTTTCATCCCGGTACAGATGAAGGGCTTAAAACCATTCTGATGCGTCAGGAAAATCCGCGCGACCCGTTTCACTCCAACTGTCGGCCGGCGTCACGGTTTACCAGGAATCCAGATGCACCTTGCTGACCGGGGGCGGAAAAGCCTCATCCAGCAAATCCACATCTTCCGCAGTCAGCCTGATGGACAAGCTCCGGTAATTTTCCTGCACATGCGTGACGGAACCAGCTTTGGGGATCGCAATCATTCCAGGGCGACGCAGAATCCAGGCCAGGGCAATCTGCACCGGGGTGGCCTCATGCTTCTGCGCAATCCCCATCAGCACCGGATTGCGGGAAAGCCGCCCTTCATCCGCAGGCGAATAGGCCATCACGGGAAGGTGACGCTCCCGGCACCACGGCAGCAAATCGTACTCCACGCCGCGATGGGCCAGATTATAAAGAATCTGGTTGGCGGCGCAGGAGGCTCCCCCCGGGACGGCATAAAACCGCTCCATTTCCGGAACGTCCATATTGCTCACGCCCCAGGCCTTTATCTTACCCTCCTGCTGCAGCTCAACCATGGAGGCAACCGTATCTTCAATGGGATGGGGACCGCCCCAGTGAAGCAGAAACAAATCCACATAGTCCGTCTTCAGCCTGTTCAGGCTCCGTTCGCAGGCCTCTTTGGTTCCAGTCCTGCTGGCGTTGCCGGGCAGCACCTTGGTAACCAGGAAAACACGGTCGCGCAATCCGCGGATTGCCGCTCCCACCATTTCCTCGTTGCCATACATCTCCGCCGTATCCACTACGCTCATGCCCAGCTCAATGCCGGCGCGCAAAGCATCTATCTCATCGGCTTCCCTCAACGCTGATTTTCCCATTTTCCAGGTTCCCTGCCCCAAGGCGCAAACCTTCCGATGGTCCGGAAAAATTACTGAATGTTCCATCATTAATATCTTCTTTCTACCTGATCGCATCATTCCATGCCGTATAAACCTTTGACAGCAGATGAGAAAAAAAGCTCAAAAATCAGGACGTTTTTTCCGAACCGCCTCGTCCGTCATCTTCCTTTTCTGCTGGCAAGCCGTCAATAACTCTCATTAAAATTTCATTCAATATGCTTTTCGCGAACGTGTAAAAAACACTCATTTCCCGCCGGGCATACCCGCATCAAAAAACGCACTAGCCTCCCTGTCATACTGATTCCGGAACAATGTGTCTTCTTCCGGAAAAATCACTTCCGGAATTCGCCCTCCAGCCTCCCTTTCTCCGCTGCTATCTGGGAAATAAAAAGCCGTCCCGCTGTAAACGGGACGGCTCTGAAGATATTTTCCGGCCTCAAACCGCTGAAAAACATTAACGCACGCGGGCAATCAGCCAATGCAGCAGGTCGTTAATTGCAACACGTTCCTGTTTCATGGAGTCGCGGTGGCGAATGGTCACCGTCCCCTTGAGCGAAGCATCATTTTCCCCGAGAGTTTCAAAGTCCACGGTTATGCAGAAAGGAGTACCCACTTCATCCTGGCGACGGTAACGGCGGCCGACGGCTCCCGTTTCATCATAAAAGACGGACATCCACGGCTGAAGCGTCTTTTCAATTTCCCGGGCAATACGCACCTGTTCCCCGTTTTTCTTAAGCAGAGGGAAGATGGCCGCCTTGATCGGGGCCATGCGGGGCACGAAGCGGAGTACCGTGCGGACGTCTTTTTTACCTTTGTCGTCCACCAGTTCCTCTTCATCGTAAGCTTCGCAGATAATGGCCAGAATGGTGCGGTCACAACCGGCAGAAGGCTCCACCACATGGGGAATGAATTTCTCCCGCGTCTCTTCGTCAAAGTATTCCAGAGGACGGCCGGAACCTTTCTGATGGCAGCTCAGGTCATAATCCGTCCGGTAGGCGATGCCCTCCAGTTCCTGGATGCCGAAGGGGAATTCATACTCCAGGTCATAGGTTTTCTTGGAGTAGAAAGCGCGTTCGCCGTCCGGCACGTCCAAAATGTGAATGTGTTCGCGCGGAACCCCCACTTCGTCATAGAAGCAAAGACGGTGTTCCAGCCATTCATCCACCAGACGCAGCCCGTCTTCCGGCCGGCAGAAATATTCGATTTCCATTTGTTCGAATTCGCGGGAACGGAAAGTGAAGTTCCGCGGGTTGATTTCGTTGCGGAAAGATTTGCCGATCTGGGCGATTCCGAAAGGCAGTTTGACGCGGGAACTGTCCAGAATGTTTTTATACTGGCAGAAAATGGACTGGGCCGTTTCCGGGCGCAGCCAGCCCGTAGCGTTGGGATCGTTTTCATCAGAGGTAGCTCCAATGGTCGTCTTGAACATGAGGTTGAACTCACGGGCTTCCGTCAGCAGGGAACCGTTGGCAGGGTTGTACATGGTGGAATCCGTTACGGTTTCCATGCACTCGCCTTTCAACTCCATATCCTTGTAAGAGGCATCCTTGCCGGCCAGCTGGGCATAATATTGAGCCGCAGTCTTACGGGCCTTGTCCGCCTGTTTTTCAGATTCCACCAGAACGGAGTACTTCTTTTCAATATTCCAGGAACCGTCTTTTTTGGCAGCCCCGGTATAGAAAAACCCCATGCCGCTCTGGGCCGGAACCTGGTCCGCACGCAGGCGCTCCTTGGTCAACAGGCAATCGCACATCGGGTCGGAAAATCCGCCCACATGGCCGGAAGCCACCAGTACGGAGTTATGCGTCAGGATGGAACCGTCCATGCCGACCACATCCTCGCGTTCCTGCACATTTTTACGCCACCAGTATTCCTTCAGATTGCGCTTGAGTTCCACCCCCATGGGACCATAGTCCCAGCAACCGTTCAGACCGCCGTAAATTTCAGCTGACTGGAAGATGAATCCCCTCCTTTTACAGAGGCTCACGATTTTTTCCATTCGGGCGGGGTCTGTGTTGGTTCTGTCTGCCATGATGAGTTATATAATTGGGTTGGCTATGCGGGTTGTATTGATGCCCGCAATCAGCGTTCAGTGAAAGCAAAAAGCGTGTCTTCTCAAGAATTCCAGAGGAGGGGAACCCCCTTGAGCAGCTGGGAGCCATAACCCGCTTCCACCAGCGTGCGGAATGCCGCCATCGCCTCCGGAGTCACAGGCTGTTCCGTGGAAAATCCCTGTTTAGGATATTCCAGTATCCTTTGAAAGTCCCCCACCATGGCGGAGACAACCAGCTCCTGCGGCAGTTCCCCGGTCAGGTATTCCCTGAACGTGAAGGGAGGGGAGCTGACCGCCACCCGCGCTTCCGGCCACTGGGCCTGGAGCGTAGCCAGCGTGCGCCGTTCCATATAGGGCTTTTGCAGGGCGATGAGGCTGGATGGTTCCGGAATGCCGGCTTTTTCCAGGACAGCGCGGGAAAAGCGGACATTTTCTCCCGTGTTGGTGGATTTGTTTTCAATAAGGATGCAATCCCCCGGCACGCCCTTCTTCATGGCCGCCTCTGCGAAAAGTTCCGCTTCCGGTACGGCCCATTCCCCCGTAAAACGCCCCATCCCGCCGGAAAAGAGCAACAGGGGAGCCAGCTTCCGGGCATAAAGTTCCGCCGCATATTCCGCCACCCTTATGTCATTGCTGCCAAGAATGAACATGAGTTCCGCCGGATGCAGCTCCTGCTTCACGTGATGGTAGTCCCACAAAATTTCTATGGCTTCCTCTGGAGTCATCGGTTTTTATGTACTTAAGAAAATCCTCCCTGTAAACGCCGGATTCACCATAATCCGTATTTGCCCCATGCCAGAGCGGCCCAGCCCAGCAGCGCATTCGCCGCCGCATGCATCACAATCACGGCGCACAGATTTTTCCGCCAGACGGCAAGCAGATACGCCAGGGAACCGTAAATGAACGCGCCGCAGTAGTCCACAGGCTGGTGCACCGCCATGAAACAGAGGGTAGTCACCCAGTATGCCTTCCAGCTATGAGCGCCGAATGGCACCTTCCAGGGATGGTCCGGATTCACCATCAAACGCATCAGATAGCCGCGCCAGAAAAGTTCCTCCACCAGAGCCACCACAACCACGGCACGGAAGAAACGCAGCACCAGGGCCGCCAGCCAGCTCCAGGAATCCGTAAGGAAGACGATGCCCGGATCAAACCCCTCCGGGCGCGCGTCAATTCCCAGCAGATACCGGTACCAGGGCCAGGAGGGATGACCAAACCAGGCATCCGCGCCTCCGGGCAGGCGGTCCGCTATCATGGTCGGGGCCAGCCAGCACAGGATACCCAGCACGCCGAACAGGATTCCCCAGGCGGCGGGTTTCCACCGCCAATCCCAATCAATGGCCTTTCTCCACCGGAAAACCAGGGCAAAGCAAACGATTGCCTGAACAGGATACAGCCATTGTTCCGGCGCCCTTCTCCACCAGGGTGCGGCCGGGTGGTCCCATTCCAGAAACGGACCGCCAAACTGCCATACCAGGGTAAAGCCCATGAATACCGCAAACGGCGCCACGTACGCCTTTGTTTTCAGCGCCTCCGTCACGGAGTTCATGAATACTGCCGGGTCAGGAAAGAGTTTTCACAAAATGCTCCATGCGGTTGCAGGCCTCCTTGATCTGGTCAAAGGCGGTCGCATAGCAACAGCGCAGGAAACCTTCTCCGCTCGCGCCGAAGGCGGTCCCCGGCACGGCGGCCACCTGCTTCTCCATCAGCAGCCGGGTGGCAAACTCCTTGCTGGTCAGGCCAAATCTGGAAATGTCCGGGAAGACATAGAACGCGCCGCCGGGCAGGTGGCAGTCCATGCCGATTTCATTAAGGCGCTTCACCAGGTAATCCCGGCGCTGGCGGTAGCTTTCCCGCATTTTCAACATGGCGGATGTCCCGTTTTCCAATGCTTCAATGGCCGCCTCCTGGGAAGTAATGGGGGCGCAGAGCATGGAATACTGATGAATTTTCATCATGGCGGAAATGAGCGGCTCCGGACCGCAGGCATAACCCAGGCGGAACCCCGTCATGGCGAATGCCTTGGAGAAGCCGTGCAGCAGAAGCGTGCGTTCCTTCATCCCCGGCAGAGAAGCTATGGAAACATGCGGCTTGCCGTCATAACGCAGTTCACTGTAAATTTCATCCGTCAGCACAATGAGGTCGTGCTTGATGCAGATGCGGGCGATTTCCTGAAGGGTTTCCACAGGGGCCACCGCTCCGGTCGGGTTCGTCGGGAAGTTGAGCATCAGCACCTTGGTTCGCGGTGTAATGGACGCTTCCAGCACCTCCGGGTTAAGGGCAAAAAGATCCCTCTTGCTCGTAGGAACGGCGGTAGCCACGCCATAGGCCATGTTGACGCTGGGGGCATAGGAAACATAACAGGGTTCGTGGTAAAGAACCTCGTCCCCCGGATTCAGAATGGCACGGAGAGCGAGATCTATGGCCTCGCTTACGCCTACGGTCACCAGCACTTCACGCAGGGGATCGTAGTTGACATGGAAAAATCCGTCCACGTATTTGACGATGGAACGGCGCAGGGATTCCAACCCGTAATTGGATGTATAGGAGGTATGACCCTTTTCCAGGGAGTAAATGGCCGCTTCCCGTATATTCCACGGCGTCACGAAGTCCGGCTCCCCTACGCCCAGGGAGATGATATCCGTGCGTCCCGTGACCAGGTCAAAAAATTCCCGGATGCCGGAACGGGGTATGGAGCTTACCTGCTCCGCTATTTTGTTCTGCCAATTCATGATCATTCCTTTCTTAACGGCAGAGAATTACGGAGCGACAGCCAGGCGTTCTGTCTGCACGGGAGCTTCAAACACACAACCGTTTTTCTTGTAGGTTTTCAGATGGAAGTGTGTGGAAGTGGACAACACCCCTTCCAGCGTAGAAAGTTTTTCCGCCACAAACCGGGCAATCTCCCGCATGCTTTTTCCTTCCACAAGCACCAGCAGGTCAAACCCGCCGCTTGCCAGATAGCAGGAGGAGACTTCGTCGAACCGTGAGATGCGCATGGCCAGACGGTCAAAACCGCCGTCGCGTTCAGGCGTCATTTTCACTTCAATGAAGGCCGCCACCTTGCTGTCGTGCTCATATTCCTCATTCACCACGGCCTGGTATCCGAGGATGACGCCTTCCTTCTCCCACTGTTCCCGCTGGGCCCGCACGGCTTCTTCAGTCATGTCAAGACGTTCGGCCAATTCGCCATCGCTCAAGCGGGCTTGAGTCGCCAGTAACTGTAGAAGTGATGCAGAGGACATAAAATTTCAGGCATAAAAGACGCTTTTACGACGAACCTGTCAAGAATCATGTTACGCAAGACTGACATCTTTTCTTTCCAAGATGATAAAATATGTTCGTTTTCTTCAAAAATCGACCTTCTTCACATAAACATAACAATTTGTCATTCAACAATAAATACTTCACCACAAACAACCTCCGGAATTATTTTCAGAGAATAGTTGCTCTAATCCGCTTTTTGTGCCATAGTAAAGTGCATAGACCTGTGGCGTCCCCTGACAGGGAACGCTTGTTTCCAATTTTTATATGACAGTTTGATATTATGAGCATGGCACTTAACCCGGACAGGGCTACTCTGAACTTCCTCAATGCCTTTCCGGAAGAAATCCGGCTGCGCGGAGAGAAACTCCAGAAAGATGGCGCAGTCACGCAAATTTTCGGCAATCATTTATATATTCAGGGCCGCGTGGAAGACGCATACGGCGTGCACCGCGTAAATCTGCGCCTTCAGGGCAACAGGTGGTTCGGAGCATGCTCCACGGAAGACGAGGACCTCGCCGGAGCAGCCATGTATGCCGCCATGCTGGAGCGCATGTACCGCGGCCAGGATCTTCCGGAGTCCCCGAACGAACTGAATGATGTTCCCCTTCTGGATATTCTGGAAGAGAAACTGGGCCGCGAACTGGACGACAAGGAAGCGGACTACGTCAGCAAACTGGAGAAGCGCTACCGCCGTTTCGCCATTGAACAGGAGATTCACGACCATGATATGGTGCGCCTGAATCCCCGATGGGAAATCGTCAGCTATGACCCGCTGGAATTGTGGCCCGTGCCTCCCACGAACATCCTCGAATTCTGGAATTACATTGCTTACGCCTTCAACAAGAAACGCCTGCCCTATCCGGAATTCATGGAATCCATTACGGATCTGGAAAAGGTACAGCGCAAGATTCATGAATGGGAGCGCTCCCGTGAAGTCGGCACCTGGTACGACCGCATCCAATCCGTGAATGAACGCCCCCCGCAGCCGCCCCGCGGAGAACTGTTCATGAGGCTTGTTTCCACTATTAACGAGGGGCATTTCGAATACCGTCATTCCCTGAAGCAGGACTGGATTCCCGTCCGGGAAAAACAGGATCTGGAACATCTGGAAAATCTGCATGAACGGGCCGCCGTACGCATGGACGCCCAGACGGAAATCCTGCTCGTCTCCCTGTCCGACTACGCCCGTGCGGAAGACGCCCTGACGCTGGACCTGGACCAGGAAGCCGCATGCGCCCTGATGAACAAACTTTTCCACCAGCCCGCCCTGAAAGGCTACCTGGTGAACCTTGATGAAAACTATTTCAAAGTGGTGGACGAACCGCTCAAATGGATTTGCCAGGACGATCCCATTGAACCGGACTGCTACGCTCTTCAGCTCGCTACTTCCACCGGCATCAACGTCTCTCACTCCGTCCGGCAGCTTCCGGGCCAGCAGGAACTGTACCAGTCTGACGAAACCGTTTTCCCCGGACCTCCCCGCTGGCTGGAAAGCACGGAAGTGGAACCCCGCTACTCCATTCCCAAGCAGGTCATCGACAGCCTTGAAGGGGTGGAATTCCTCCGCAAAATAGGCGCTTCCCTGCCCCCCAGCATGGAAGACCGCGTGGTGGACATTGACCTGCGCGGCACCTTTGACATGAAAATCGTCCGCGGCCTCACCTCTGCGGAAACGGAACACGTGCTCTGCGAAGTAAGCGCCCGGGACGCTTCCGGCTACCGCACGGAAAAACTCGGCAAGGACGGCTGGGACGTATCCCATCAGGAGCCCATGAAGAACAAAGTTCTGCTGCGCTTCATCCGGGAGCACCTTTATCCTATTCCCGGCCTGCTGGAAGAAATGGGCTTTTCCTACGACCCCCAGGTGGGCGCGTTCAAGGCCCGCGTCACCCGCCAGTTCCCCGAAAAATTCGCGGAATGGGCCAAGCAGCTTCCGGAAGAGCTGACCGTCAATATGGATGACAAGCTCAAGACGCTGCTGGCGGATCCGGTGGCCGCCGCCGTGCGGTTTGAAGTAGTCAACCAGGAAATTGACTGGTTTGACCTGCGCATCGTCATTGATGTGGAAGGCGTCCAGCTCTCCAAGGAACAAATCCGCGCCCTGGTCGCCGCCAGAGGCGGTTACGTCCGCATGGACGACGGTGGATGGATGCGCCTGGAAATTAAGCTGGACAACGACCAGCGCGACGCCGTTACCCGCCTGGGCCTGGACCCCTTCGATCTTTCCGGAGAAACCCACCGCATGCACGCCATGCAGCTGGCGGACCCGAAAGCCGCGGAAGTGTTCGACCCGAAGGCATGGAAACGCATCAAGGACCGTACCGCGGAAATCCAGATCGACGTCAAGCCGGATGTTCCCTCCCAGCTCCAGGCCACCCTGCGCCCGTATCAGGTGGAAGGGTTCCATTTCCTGGCTTACCTTGCCACGAACGGGTTCGGCGGCATTCTGGCGGACGACATGGGCCTGGGTAAAACAATCCAGTCCATCACTTATGTCCTCTGGCTGCGTGAAGAATTCGCCCGCAAAAACAAATCCAAGAAAAAAGCCGTCATCCCTCCGGTTCTTATTGTTTGCCCCAAATCCGTGCTGGACGTCTGGGCGGGAGAAACGGAAAAATTTGCGCCAGGCGTGCGCGTCCTCGTCATCCGCAGCAAGGACCAGGCCAATCTGGAAGACATCAAGAAGAACTACGACATGGTCGTGGTCAACTACGCCCAGCTCCGCGTCTGCGGGGAAACCCTGAACCAAATCAAATGGCTCACGGTCATTCTGGATGAAGGCCAGCAGATCAAAAACCCGGATTCCAAGGCAGCCAAGGCGGCGCGGGAAATCGTTTCCTACAACCGTCTCGTTCTTTCCGGCACACCCATTGAAAACCGCCTGCTGGACATGTGGTCTCTCATGGCTTTCTCCATGCCCGGCGTCCTCGGTTCCCGCTCCTACTTCAAGAAGCGCTTTGACAAGCGCAAGGACCCGCAAAGCCAGAACCGCCTGGCCGCGCGCCTGAAACCCTTCCTGCTGCGCCGCACCAAATCCCAGGTGGCAAAAGACCTGCCTCCCAGGACGGAAGAAGAAGTGTACGCCAAAATGGAAGGCATCCAGAGCCAGTTATACAAGGCGGAACTCCGCCGCATTCAGCAGGCCCTGCTCGGCCTGGATTCGGACGAATCCGTCAAAAAGAACAGTTTCGCCATTTTGCAGGGCCTGATGCGCCTGCGTCAGATCTGCTGCCACCCCGGTCTGGTAGATCCCAAATACGCCAAGGAAGACAGCGCCAAAATGACGGCCCTCTTCTATCTGCTGGACCAGCTCCGGGAAGAAGGGCACAAAGTGCTCGTCTTCTCCCAGTTCGTTTCCATGCTGGAAATCATCAAGAACAGGCTGGAAGCGGAAAACAGGCCGCTTAACTATCTTACCGGCCAGACCAAGGACCGCCGTGGAGAAATTGAAAAATTCCAGACGACCAAGGACCCTTCCGTCTTCCTGCTTTCCCTGAAAGCCGGCGGCGCCGGCCTCAACCTTACTTCCGCCTCCTATGTCGTTCTGTATGACCCGTGGTGGAACCCGGCCGTAGAAAGCCAGGCCATCGACCGTACGCACCGCATCGGCCAGAAAAACAAGGTGATCGCCTACCGCCTTCTGACGAAGGATTCCGTGGAAGAAAAAATCCGCATTCTCCAGCATCAGAAGAACCAGCTCGTCGCCAACGTGCTGGGTGACGAAGGATTTACCTCCAGCCTGGGCATTGACGACCTGAACTTCATCCTCAACCACGGGGATGATGAAGAAGGTTAGCCCGGAAGCAACAATTAGAGGGAATAGGAATTAAGGAACAGTTTTATTAACTTATAGACTTTTATCCTCAGATTCTTCCTCTATCCCTTATCCAGAAAAAAGCCCTGCATGAATATTGCAGGGCTTTTTATTTCACCATTTAAGGCTGACGGGATCCGTATGATAAAGGATTCCCGCCTCGTCCCGGACAAGGAGAGTCAACTGGATGCGCGCCGGCAGCCGAAGCATCTGAAGGCCGTTGAACGCAAAAATCTGTCCCTGGCACAACAGGGGGCGTGAACCGAACAGTTCATCCCCTTCAATCACCTGCGTGCCGTCTTCATGGGAACGGACGGTCCACTTTTTGCCGATGATGCGCACGGCGCCGTCTCCCGCATTGCGGATGCTTACGTTGTAAGGAACGGGGATGCGGCCATCATCCCGAACCATCCGCTCCAGTTTTTCATTCCGCAAGTACAGGCTGCGGGGAGTAAGACGCACTTCCAGACTGGTCAAAAGGGGAAGAACCATAGATGTATGCCTGCCGGAGAGAGGAATTATGATTCCACAGGGGCCAGAGCCGCCTTGAGCAACTCCAGCGTCGTTTTGCGGATGGCTTCCACGCCGGCCTTGGCGGGTTTGGCGTCCGGAGCCAGCGTCATCTGCTCCTGCAAGACCGTCAGAAGGTTCATGATTTTGGCAATGTCGCGGCGTTCCTTCATTTCCGGCTCCACCCCGTCCAGAATATAATGAAAATATTCCGGGACATCCGGCTGGAAAATGACTTTCGCCTTGTCCTCCGCAAATTTGTTATCCAGAGCCGCCGTAGCGGCGTCCAGGGCGCGTATCCACCCCCCCAGGCCGATCAGGTTCGCCATATCGGAATCCCTCAGGGAGGCGAGTTCCTGTTCCACATCGGATTGAATAAGGGCCAGGTTGTTTTTGAAACTGCTCAAATCCCCGTCTTCCGCATTTTTCAGCAGGCTGGCGGCGTGACGGTTCACCCTTTCTCCGGCTCCAATGGCCTTTGCATAGCTGGAAAGATCCAGGGCAATGGGTTTCACCTCATTCATCTTGCCGCACTGCACGATTACGAAGCCGTCCGCCATCATGCCGCCCAACTGGAGAGCCAGGGAACAGCGGTCCATGGGAGGCCGCTCCGGGCGTGCGCGCAAGGCCACCTTTTCCGGTATTTCAGGAAGCCCCTCCAAATCTTCAAAAATCTTGCGGATGGACGGCGCGGTAAATTCGTTGATGCCCAGCTCCTCATTCATGTGGGAGTCGTCCAGCAGGCGTTCCGGAATGGTCGGCTGGTCCTGCTTGCCGGACGGCGGCGTTTGCACATCCAGTACTGCCGCCTCCTTCTCCGGGGCATCTTCTTGTGGAGCGGAAAACGCCATTCCCCCCGTGACGGATACAGCTGCGGCCAGCAGATACAATCTCTTCATAACAACACTCAAAAAGGTTAAGCAAAACGGAATATGTCTTGACTCTCGCCCTATGGTGTCCTATACGGGCGTCACGTCAAGGAAATCCCCCTTCCCTGACGCAAAAAGATACCAACCCCCTTTGTAACCCCTGCATGTCTTTAAATTACAATTTTATCTGGCTTTTGTGCTATCTTCTGGTCCTCGTCGGCCTGGCAGGATATGGCTTCCACCGCCTGAGCATCGTTTACCTGTACTGGAAGAACCGTAATAACAAGCCCCAGCCCAAAGCACGCTTCCAGGAACTGCCCGTCGTGACGGTCCAGCTCCCCATGTTCAATGAGAAGTTCGTCGTGGACCGCCTTCTGGAATCCGTAGCCGCTCTGGATTATCCGCAGGATAAGCTGGAAATCCAGATTCTGGACGATTCTACAGACGACACCACGGAACAATGCTGCCGCAAGGTGGAGGAATTAAAGTCCCGCGGCTTTGACGCCGTCTGCATCCACCGCACGGACCGCACTGGCTTCAAGGCAGGCGCGCTGGAAGCGGCTACCAAAGTAGCGAAGGGGGAATTCCTGCTGATTCTGGATGCTGACTTCGTTCCGGAACCGGATCTCCTGCAAAAAACCATCCATTTCTTCACGGATGAAAACGTGGGCCTCGTTCAAACCCGCTGGGGCCACATCAACCGTGAATACAATCTCCTCACCCGCATCCAGGGGATGTACCTGGACGGCCATTTTGCCATGGAACAGACGGCTCGCAACCGTTCCGGCCGCTTCTTCACTTTCAACGGCACTGCCGGCATATGGCGCAAATGCGTGATTGGCGACGCGGGCGGCTGGTCCCATGACACCCTGACGGAAGACATGGACCTTTCCTACCGTGTCCAGCTCAAGGGCTGGCGCTTCATCTACCTGAACGACGTCGTTACCCCGGCGGAACTTCCCGTGGACATGGACGGGTTCAAGTCCCAGCAGCACCGGTGGACCAAGGGTTCCATTCAGGTCTGCCAGAAAATCCTGCTGGACATCTGGCGCTCCAATGCCCCCCTTAAAGCCAAGGTAGAAGCCACCACCCACCTCACCTGTAATTATTCCTATCTGCTCCTGGCATTGCTCTGCTTCCTGGTGTACCCCATCTGCACGCAGCGCATTCCGGAAAATGAAACGGTCTTCATGTGGTTTGTGAATGTGGCCCTGTTTTTCATGACCAGCGTGGCCGTCTGCATCTTTTACATGAGTGCCCAAATCGTGGTGCGTCCCAAATCCTGGTGGAAGGAACTGCCGTACCTCCCCCTCCTTCTCACGCTGAGCGTGGGCATGGCGGTCAACAACGCCAAGGCTGTTCTGGAAGCCATCTTCGGCCATCAGTCCGCCTTCGTCCGCACGCCCAAATACGGCGTGGACCGGAAGGAAGACCGCCGGCACGTCTCCCAGCTCAAACGCAACGGGTACCGGGCTATTAAATCCGTCGTCATTCCTGTTCTGGAAATCGCCTGCGGAACTTTCTTCCTGAACCTGATCATCATCATGATCCGCCAGGGCCATTACCTTTCCCCCATCCTGATGATTCCTTTCCTGGGTTTCTATTACACAGGATTCTGTTCCCTGGGCCGCATGATTTCCAACCTGTTGCCCGCCAAGCAAACTGCCAAAGCCAAGAACTGACGCCTTTCCCATGCCTGCGCCTCTCTCGCAAGCAGCACGCCTGATTCAACTCGCCGGCGCAGCTTTCGCTGTGTTCGGAGTCCTGGCATCCTGTTCCCGTCCGGATTATGAGCCCACCGCCATCGTGAAAGACGGCGCGGTCGTCAGCGTCAGGGACCAGAAAATGGCCGTCATGCGCAATGGCCGGGTGGTGAAAACCTACCCTGTCAGCACTTCCAAATTCGGCCTGGGAGACAGAAAGGGAAGCTGCCGCACTCCGCTGGGCGCCCATCGCATCGCTTCCAAAATCGGCAGCGGACAGCCCAAGGGCATGGTGTTTAAAAGCCGCAAGCCCACCGGGGAATGCGTCGCGCCCAATTCTCCGGGCCGGGACCCCATCGTCACGCGCATCATGTGGCTGGAAGGTCTGGAACCCCGTAACCGGAACGCTCACTCGCGCCTGATTTATATCCACGGTACGGCGGAGGAACGCACCATCGGCACCCCCGCCTCCTACGGCTGCGTCCGGATGAAGAGCAATGACGTATATGAGGCCTTCAACCTGCTCCGTACCGGAGACCCGGTCGTAATCGAACGCTGTTCCATTGACGCCTCCCTGAAAGCCCTGGCCCAGGCGGAAAAAATGCAGGATTCTTCCCTGCTGGTCATGGCTTCCGCTCCAGACCGCATGGAGAACGCCAATACGGCCTCCGTCATTTCCCACCGCCGCAGGGCTTCCCGCCCCCCCGCCGTTGCCCTTTCCCGCAAGCAAACGGCCTCAACCGGGAAGAAATCCGTTCCCGCCAGGAGGGCGGTCGCCCGCAGGACGTTCGGAAATTCCAGAACCGCCGTCCGTTCCTCCGGAGGGACCCGCTATACACTCGGGTAAAAGCTCCTCTTCCCTCCTGTTTTTCCGGTGTTCCGTTTTCGCCGCCTCCTGACATGGCCGTTTGAACGCATGGTTGCCTGCATCCGTCACATTTGGTAACGTAGATTTATGGCCATGATGGAACACGAAGATATCAGCAATGAAAACCTGGCGGGGCACCTTCTGGTCGCCGCCCCCTACCTGGATGGCGCCGGATTCCATCATTCCGTCATCTTCCTGAGCCGGGCGGAGAAGGAATTTGTCATCGGCCATATTTTGAATCATCCGTCCGGCATGAATGTGGGGGACGTAGCCCGCCATACGGAAATACCGGAATCCCTTTACGCCGTGCCCATCTTCAAGGGAGGGCCCGTAGAACGCAACCAGCTCATCTTCGCCGCTTTCATCCGCACGGAGGATAAATTGCGCGTCCAGTTTCATCTGCAAGAGGAACAGGCCCTGGAATACCTGGAAGATCCCCGCGCCATCCTGCGCGCCTACGTAGGCCATAGCGGGTGGACGCCGCCCCAGCTGCGCCGGGAACTGAATGACCGTGCCTGGTATGTTTCCCCCATGGTGCCGGACATCTGCCTGGAAACGGATTCTTCCAAGGTCTGGGCCATTGGCCATGCGGCGGCTCTCTCCCCTGCACCATATCATGAGCCACGCGTCCGCACAGCCATCCCTGAACTGAACCATCCATCATGAGCATCCAACAAAATCTGGAACATATTCTCTCCCGCATACGCGCAGCGGAACTCCGCGCCGGACGTCCGGCGGGTTCCGTCCGCCTCGTCGCCGTCAGCAAAACTTTTCCCGCAGAGGATGTGAAAGCGTGCCATGATGCGGGCCAGCGCATTTTCGGTGAAAACAAGGTCCAGGAGGGACTGGCAAAAATCCCTTCCCTTCCTCCGGATACGGAATGGCATCTCATTGGCCCCCTCCAGCGCAACAAGGTGCGCAAGGCCCTGGAATATTTCACGCTGATCCATGCCGTGGACTCCCTGCGCCTGGCCCGGTTCATGGATACCGTGGCTCAGGAAACGGGAAAACGGCCCCGCATTTTGCTGGAAGTGAACGTAGGCAATGAAGACAGCAAGTTCGGATTCTTCCCGGAAACCCTGGAAAAGGAATGGCCGGAGCTGTCCTCCCTGAACCATCTTGAAATCGCCGGCCTTATGTGCATTCCCCCCCCGGTGGAAAATCCGGAGGAGGCGCGGCCCTATTTCCGCCGTCTCCGGGAGCTGAAGGAAGTCCTGTCCGGCAGCGGGGGAGCCACGCTGACGGAACTGTCCATGGGCATGAGCCACGACTTTGAAACGGCAATAGAGGAAGGAGCCACGCTCGTTCGCGTAGGGACGGCCATTTTCGGCGGCCGCTCGTACGCTCCCGCTTCGTGATTTTAGTTGGACAGAAGGAAAAGCGGCGTGTAGGTTTGTTCCGGAAAACCGGAACAGCCCGGACGGAGACCTGATTTCATCACCCCATGCTGACAGGAGGAAAAAACGTGATTCCGCATGCGGTGCGGGACGTAGCGGATGCCGCCGCGGCGTTTTCCGCCCGGATTGGCCCCGACCGTCATTTCGATTCCCAGGAAAAGGTGGAGGAAGCCCTGGCCGAATGCTGCTCTCCGCAGAATGTCACCGTCATCGGCATGACAGGGTCCGGCAAATCCTCTACGCTGGACGCCCTGGCCGGGGAACGGTTCTGTTCCCGCGTGTCCAGTGAAGCCACACTGGTCCGCTGGCAGTACAGGCCTCATCCCGCCCCACACACCCATGAATGGGTTCTGGACCTTTTTTACCCGTCGGACGCCCTGCTCAACCTGGAGTTCTGGGATACCATCGGCCTGGAACAGGAGGATGCCCCCAGAAAGCTGAAGCACATCGTTCCCAAATCGGATGCCATCCTTGTGGTTATTTCCGCCAGTGACGGCAACCATTCCGTCCTGTGGGACTATCTCCAGACGCTGGAGGAACGTCTCCATTCCCGCATGGTTCTCGTCATCACCCATGCGGAGCTGCTCTCTTTTGAGAGGCTTCAATCCTTGAAAGAGGAGCTTCGCTCCACCTCCCGGGAACGCCTGGGCGTGCAGCTGCCCCTGTACCCTGTCACGACCGCCGGAGAGCATGCAGGAGAAGGAGTGGAAGCCCTGACGGCGTGCGTTCAGGAAGTGCTGAAACGCAGCCCGCTGACGGACAAGCGCGTGGAACGCCTTCTGCTGGCTACGGACAGCCTTCTGGAAGAACAGGGGAAGGTGCTTGATGAACTGAGCCGCCTTTCCAAGATGGATTCCGGCTTCCTGACGTCCATTGACCGGGAAATCGACCGCATCCAGCTCCAGATGGAGGATGAAATGCCGGCACGCCTCAAGGCATACGCGCAATACGTGCAGGACTGCGTGCCGCGTCTGGGGAAAAAGTCGGCACGCCAGATGGGGCGTTTCCTATCCATCCGGCGCACGATGATCCTGCACAAGCTTCCTCCCGTCATTGACGAATGGTTTTATGAGCTGGTCAAATCCGGCATTGAGGAACGGCACGCGTATTACAACAAGGAATTCCTGAACATCTGCCAGACGCACTGGAACCATGTGCGCCCGCGCGTGAAGGAACAATGGGACTGCGACATAGGGGATTTCCCGGCCGCAAAGCTCCAGACGGATCTGGAAGTGTACAAGGAGAGGCTGGGACGTTCCATTTACATGCCCCTGAAGGACTTCGGCATCAAGCCGTGCCTCAGCAAGCTTTTTCTGGATCAGGAGGATGTGATGAGGACGGAAATCAAGCTGATGCTCCTTCTGGTGATTCTGGGAGCCCTGCTGGGCTGTTTCGGAGAGCACGCAGCAGGGTTCGCCTGCGTGGGCGCGGCCCTGGCCGTCTGGGTGGGCGGCAACCTGGGGCTGGCCTGGATGCAGTTCCGCCTGTCCCGCCAGATCGTGGCCGCAGCGGCGGAAATGCACATTGCCGTGGAATGCGGGCTGCGCACCCCCCTGTATGAAGCCATGATCAGCGGACTTTCCGACTACCGAAAACTGTATGCGGACATCCGCGGCCAGGTAGCCGGAGGGGTAGAATACCTCCAGCCCCTGCTCAACGCCCGCTACGACCTGTTTTATAAACTGACCGTGCAGAAACACCGGTTCCGTATCTAGCCTCTTTCCCTTTCTCCGGAAGGGTGTTACTCCCCTCCCGGCGCAATCACCATGTCCACATGCCTGTCATGGGCTTCCATGGGCAGATCGTCCAGAAGCTGGCAGGGGAAGCAGACTCCCACCAGCGGCACCCCAGCAGCCGGGCCGGCCAGCAGCGTATCATAAAATCCGCCGCCATACCCCAGCCGCTTGCCGCCCCTGGTAAATGCGGCCCCAGGCAGCACTATCAAATCCATTTCCCCAGCATGCAGTTCCGGGCATCCCGGACCGGGTTCGCGTATGCCCCAGCTGCCCGCCACCAATTCCCCGTGATGGCATACACGGTGAAAACTCAGCCTTCTCCCCTCATGCACCAGCGGGAAGTACCATTCCCGGTCCGGAAGCAGATCCAGCAGGGAAAGCAAATCCACCTCTCCCGGCCTGGCGGCAAAAACAGCCACGCGCCGGAAATTCCTCTCCCGCACCAGAGCCGACACACGGCGGCAGATGGAACGGGACATGGCTTCCCGGGCGGCGGCATCCAATTCGCCCACCCTTTCACGTATCATGCGGCGCACTTCCCGTTTAGCGGCCGCCGGACCGCTTACGGTTCCGGCTTGGGATGCTTTTCCTTCCATTCCAACAAACTTTTTAGAAATACGCTTTCCAGGGAGTTGCGCGGATGCCCGTCCTCCAGCCAGGAGGCACGGCCGTCTTCCTTCACCATATCCTTCAGCCGTTTCATCAGTTCCGGGGAAGCATGCTCCAGAAGTATTTCCTGCTTGTCGGAATCCCGCGTCAGCTCATTCACAGTCCCTTCCGCAATGAGCAGCCCTTTAAAGATGACGCCCACCCGGTCGCAAACCTCCTGCACCTGTTCCAGCAGGTGGGAGCACAGGAATACGGTCATTCCCCGCCCTTTCAGGTTGTCGATAATATTCCGGATATCCCGCGACCCCAGGGGATCCACGCCGGCGGTCGGTTCGTCCAGAACCAGCAGGCGGGGGGACTGGACCAGCGCCTGCGCCATGCCGATGCGCTGGAGCATCCCTTTGGAATAGCCGCCCAGCCGCCTGTCCGCCGCATCAGCCAATCCCACCAGCTCCAGCAGTTCCCGGACTTTCTCTTTCAGAGGTTTTCCGCTCAGGCCGCACAGTTTGCCGTAAAAGGAAACAGTTTCCGCTCCCGTCAGGAATTTGTAAAAGTAGGGGTTTTCCGGAAGAAAGCCCACTTCCTCCTTACTGTCCGGAGCCAGGCTGGACCTGCCGAAAATGGAGCAGGAACCTTCCGTAGGCCTCACCAGCCCCAGCAGGGCCTTCATCAGAGTGGACTTGCCGGAGCCGTTCGGGCCAATGAGGCCATACACCTCCCCCTGCCGGATATTCATGTCTATCCCCCGCACGGCATGCACCACGGGCTTGCCAAGACCTGTTTTAAAGGTCTTGTGCAAATTGACTATTTCAGCGGCGGCTGGCTGGTCCATAAGAAAGGTCAATGCTTAATCTGCCCCAGGCGGCGCAGAAGAATCTGGCTCATGTCAATGCCCCTGGAGAACAAATCCACGGGAAAGTTTTCATTGGGGGAGTGGATATGGGCATCAGGAAGGCACATGCCCAGCATCAGGGCATCCGCTCCCAGCACGCGCTTCATCTCCTCAATAATCGGAATGCTGCCTCCTTCCCTTACCAGCACGGGTTTGCGGCCAAAAGCCTCTTCCAGAGCCTGCTGGGCGGCAAGACCGAACTCGGAATTCGGATCGCACACGTAAGCATTCCCGCCGTGGCCACGCCTGAACTCCACCGTGACGCCCTTGGGGGAATGTCTCTTCACATGTTCTTCCAACAGGGTTTCAATCCTTTCAGGCTGTTGCCCCGGCACCAGCCGGCATGAAATTTTGGCAAAGGCATGGCTGGGGATAATCGTCTTGCTTCCCTCGCCCTGGTAACCTCCCCCAATACCGTTGATTTCCAGCGTCGGACGGGCAAAGATACATTCCGCTCCGGTGAACCCGGCCTCCGTCACCACGGTTTCCACGCCCGTCAGCTGAGCCAGTTCCTCATTGCTCATTCCGGGCACCGTGGCCCACATGCTGCGTTCCCATGTGGCGATAGGTTCCACGCCGTCGTAAAACCCTCTCACGGCCACACGTCCCTCCTCATCATGGAAGGAAGCGATTATTTCAGCAAGAGCCGTGATGGGATTGGCCACCGCTCCTCCAAACACGCCGGAATGAAGATCCGCGGAAGGGCCTCTGACGATTATTTCCGCCCCGGCCAGGCCGCGCAGACCGTAGGAAAACGTAGGGGTGTCCGGAGCGGCCATTCCGGTATCGGAAACCACAATCACGTCGCAGGCCAGTTCTTCCCTGTGCTCCTTGATGAACAGGGAAAGACTGCCGCTGCCCACTTCCTCCTCCCCTTCCAGAAGGAAAATCACATTCACGGGAAGGTGGCCGCCGTTCTGGCGGAGCAATTCCTCCACGCCCAGGATATGGGCGAACAGCTGCCCCTTGTTGTCCGTAGCGCCGCGGGCGTAAATTCTCCCGTCCCTCACTTCCGGCTCAAACGGGTCGGATTCCCACAATTCCACAGGATCTACGGGCTGCACGTCGTAATGGCCGTAAATCAGCACGGTAGGCTTTCCTTCCTCCCGCGGGCTGCGGGCCAGCACGATGGGGTGGAGGGGCGTTTTGCAGGCCTTTGCTTCCAATCCCATGCCGGACAATTTATCTACCAGCCAGTCCGCGCAATCACTCACGTCCCGGGCGTGCTCCTTCTGTGCGGAAATGCTGGGAAATCTCAACAAGGTGGCTAATTGATCCAGTCTGTTCATGCCTTCATCAGACCATGCCTGCGGCTTCAAATCAACCGGTAAAGTGTGGCATTCCATGCCGGAACGGGCCTTTTTTCAAAAAAGGCCCCCGCACACGGCCCCGGCAACAATATTTGATTGCTCTCACGTGTGTTTTGTTTCTTTATATAGGATTATGTTCAGCAAATCCAAAGTGAAGAAAGTGGATTTCGTCACCCTGTCCAAATTTTACGGCAAGTACAAGGAAGCCCTCCAACTGGAACTCATCAACAGCCCCGCCGGCCTCAGCCGCCACATCTGCGAACCCGCCCTCAACCGCCCCGGCCTGGCGATCGCCGGCTTCTACTCCTACTTTGCCAACAAACGCATCCAGGTTTTCGGCTCCGCGGAGCTGGCCTATCTTCAAAAGCTGCCGGAAGGCATGCGCAAATCGCGCATTCAGCGCATGTTCCGGTGCGAGGTACCGGGCATCGTCTTCTCCCGTGACAAGATCCCTCCACGGGAAATCGTGGAACTGGCGGATGAGGCCGGCGTCTGCGTCTTCCGCACAAGCCTGGTAACCATGAAATTCGTCAACTCCGCCACCATCATTCTGGAAAACGAATTCGCGGAAAGCGTCACCCTGCACGGCTGCATGGTGGACGTGCGCGGAGTGGGCGTCCTCATCCGCGGCAAGAGCGGCGTGGGGAAGAGTGAAACGGCCCTGGGCCTGATTGAACGCGGGGCGGCCCTCGTGGCGGATGACATGGTGTACGTGCGCAACGTGGGCGGAGAACTGGTGGCCAGCGCCCCGGAAATGAGCCGCGGCTTCATGGAGGTGCGCGGCCTGGGCATCGTCAACATCACCACCCTTTTCGGCCTGAAGTCCATCCGCCACAACAAGCGCCTGGACCTCATCGTCACCCTCATTCCCGCCAAGGACCAGGAAGAGCTGGACAGGCTGGGCCTGGAGCGGGAGGGGCTGGACGTCCTGGGGGAAAAAGTGCTCCATGTCCAGCTTTCCGTGGCTCCCGGCAGGGATATTGCCAGGCTGGTGGAAGTAGCCGCCATGGACTACCATCTCAAGGACATGGGCATCGACATGGCCGGGGAGTTCAACCGCCGCCTCATGTCAAACTTCCAATCCTCTGAAAAGTAGGACTGACAAAAAACTCTTGGAAAAAAACTTTAATTAGTGTACTTACCGTTGTAGCAACCGTTATCACCCCTTACTTCAAATTCCATGGTCACCAAGGAGCTCACCATCATCAACAAACTCGGCATTCACGCGCGTCCGGCTGCTCAATTCGTCAAACTGGCCAGCAAATTTGATGCAGACATTGTCGTGGAGAAGGATGGCGAGGAAGTTGACGGCAAGAGTATTCTGGGTTTGATGATGCTGGCGGTAGGCCACGGCTCCAAGATCACCATCATGGCGGAAGGGAAGGACGAACAGGAAGCGTTGAACGCGCTGGAAGACCTGATTTCCCGCAAGTTTGAAGAAGATTAAAACACTCCGGCTCACAGCCATATGAGACCGGGCCATCAAGCCCGCAGATGATTCAGGAACCCATTTCAACGGAAGAAACCTGGCTTCAGGGCATTCCCGTTTCCCCCGGTATTGCCCTGGGCAAGATTAAAATTCAGATCAGCGGTTCCAGGGAACCTGTAGCGTACGATATTTCCCCGGAAGAGGTGGATGCCGAGCTGGTGCGCTTCCACCGGGCGTTGCAAACAACCGCGGACCAGATCAGGACGCTGCGGGAACGCATGATCCAGATATCCGGAGAGAAGGATGCCTCCATCTTCGACGCCCACATCCTTCTCCTTCAGGACAAGGTTATCCTCCAGCAGGTTCAGACGGAACTGGTCAAGCGCCTCCAGAACGTGGAGCACATCTTTTATGTGGTCATGCAGAACTACATGGAAGTTCTGCGCCGCGTGGACGATCCCTACCTGCGCGCCAAAACCGCGGACATGGAGGATGTCATGCAGCGGGTCATTAACAACCTACGCAGCACGGAACCTCCTGAAGACGAGGAAGAAGCGGAAAAAGACCAGGTGCTGGTGGCTTATGACCTGACCCCTTCCGACACGGCCGCCATGGACGCCAGCCTGATTCACGGCTTTGCCACGGAAATGGGCTCCTCCGTCTCCCACACAGCCATTCTCGCCCGCTCCATGGGCATCCCCGCCGTCGTGGGGCTTGAGCAGGCCCTTCTGAGAGTGGAAAGCCACTCCCCCGCCATTCTGGACGGCTACAAGGGCGTGCTCATCCTGAAACCCACGAAGGAAACGGAGGAATACTACCACCGCCTCCAGGTGGAAAAGGAAAAGGCCTACAAGGCGCTGGAAGCGCTGCGCGGCCTGCCCACCATCACCCGGGACGGTCGCAACATCCGCCTGTCCGTCAACGTGGAGTTCCCCCATGAATACTCCGGCATCAAGGAGGTGGGAGCGGAAGGCGTAGGCCTGTTCCGCACGGAATTCTTTCTTCTGGGCAATCCATCCGGCATGCCGGATGAAGAAGAACAAACGCGCTACTACAGAAAACTGGCGGAAGGCTGTTCCCCCCACGGCGTCATCTTCCGCACCCTGGACTCCGGCGGCGACAAGCTGCCGTGCGAACAGCTCCGCGCCCCGGAACCGAATCCCTTCCTTGGCTGGCGAGGCATCCGCGTCTCCCTCAGCCGACCGGAACTGTTCAAGCAGCAGCTCCGGGCCATCCTCCGCGCCTGCGCGGACACGCCCGGTTGCGGCGTTATGTTCCCCATGATCTCCGGCTACACGGAAGTGGTCACGGCCAAGCACATCCTCCAGGAATGCCGGGAGGAACTGGAAAGGAAGAACATCCCCTATGCGCGGGATTTGAAAGTGGGCATCATGATTGAAGTGCCCAGCGCCGCCATTATGACGGACGTGCTGGCCCGCGAGGTGGACTTCTTTTCCATAGGCACGAATGACCTCACCCAGTACACTATTGCCGTGGACCGGGTCAACAACCGCGTCGCCAATATGTTCCGCCCCACGCATCCTGCCGTGATACGCATCATGGGCATGACGATCACCGCCGGAGAACGGGAAAACATTCCCACGGCCATCTGTGGGGAAATGGCGGGGGACATCACCCTGCTTCCCCTGCTGATCGGCTTGGGGGCCACCTCCATGTCCGTGGGCGTCCACCTTGTCCCCATCATCCGGTACGCCATCCGCAATCTGGACTACGGCCAGTGCCGGGACATGGCGCAGAAGGCGCTCCAGGCCCCCAACAGCAGGGCTATCGTGGACTTGAGCACGACTCTGGCCCGGAAATCCTATCCGGCCCTGTTTGAATAAGCCCTATCCGGCCCGGAACACGCCGTACCGGAAAAACGGAACTTTCCCGGGCAAACTGCCGCAGGAACACGAATCCTTGACAGAAATGTCCGGCCCATGCGTTATTACAGGTACCGGCTTTTTTGATAATGAACATTTCCCGCATTGCAGCCTTTTTCATCCCGTTCCTGCTGGGAAGCGCCTGTTCCGCTTCCGCAGCTTCCGCAAAAGAAGCCCGCGCGGCAGAATTAAAACGCCCCAACATCATCCTTTTCCTGGTGGACGACATGGGCTGGCAGGACACTTCCCTGCCCTTTTGGAGGGAAGAGGACGGCTCTCCCAAGCCAACTTTCCTGAACAAGCGCTACCGCACGCCCAACATGGAGGCTCTGGGCAAGCAGGGCATGGTCTTCACGAACGCCTATGCGCAGCCTATCTGTTCCCCCAGCCGGTGCAGCCTCATGTCCGGCATGAACTCCGCCCGCCACCGCGTCACGAACTGGACGCTCCTGCGTGACCAGACCACGGACGCAGGCCATCAAGCGCTCAAGGCTCCCGCAGACTGGAACGTCAACGGCATCCAGCCGGCAGGAACCAGGGCCTCCGGAACCACCCGGCTCCCCCTGACGGAAGAAACAATCCAGTACAGGATGGAGAAACCCTTCACCCAGGTGCTTGGGCTGCCCGCCCTGCTCAAAAAACAGGGTTATACCACCATCCACTGCGGAAAAGCCCATTTCGGCTCCAAAAATACGCCCGGGGCCAATCCCAGGCTCTTCGGCTTTGACTACAATATCGCCGGCACGGAAATAGGCGGCCCGGCGGACTACCGGGGTTCCCGGAAATACGGTACGGGAAATTTCCATGTGCGCGGACTGGATGAAAATAATTATTATGAAAACGACACATTCCTGACGGAAGCCCTGACGCAGGAGGCGCTGAAACGCCTGGACGCCATCCGGGAAAACCCCAGGGAGGCGGACAAGCCTTTCTATCTGTACATGTCCCATTACGCCATCCATGCCCCTTTCGACATGCGCGGCTATGACAAAAGGTTTGCGGAAGAGTATTCCAACCCCAATGACGGCCACAAATGGTCCGACAACGAAAAACGCTACTCCGCCCTGATCCAGGGGATGGACAAGAGCCTGGGCGACATCCGGGAATATCTGAAAAAAAACAATCTGGATAAAAATACCGTCATCATCTTCATGGCGGACAACGGGGGCCTCGCCATCAGCGGGCGCATGGGCAACAAGGAATCCAATTACCCGCTGAGCTTCGGCAAGGGTTCCAACCGGGAAGGCGGCATCCGGGAACCGATGATCGTCTTCTGGCCCGGAGTCACGAAGGCGGAAAGCGTCTGCGCCACTCCCGTCATCATTGAAGACTTTTTCCCCACCATTCTGGAAATAGCGGGAGCGGAAAAAATCCAGGCGCCCCAGGTTGTGGACGGCAAAAGCTTTGTTGCCCTGCTGAAAGGCGGCAGCATGGACCCCAACCGCCCCCTGCTCTTCCACACGCCCAACGTATGGGGGGAAGGAAACGGAAACAACTCCCTTTATTCCCCCAGCACGGCCATGCGCCAGGGGGACTGGAAGCTTATCTACTGGCACCCTGACCAGAAATTCGAACTCTTCAACCTCAAGGAGGACATCAGCGAGGAGCATAACCTGGCGGAACGGCATCCGGAACGCGTTAAGGCCATGGCCAAGACCATGACCGCCCTGCTCAAAGAGCGCAAGGCCCAAATGCCCACCTACAAGAAGAATAATCCCGCCGGAGCCCGTGAAGGCGCTCCCGTACCGTGGCCGGACCAGGCGGCGGCCAGGCTGTAAAGGCATCTCCACCCCTGCCTGGAAAGCCGCATTATTCCCTTTTCTTTTAAGAAAACAGGGAGTATGGTGCGGCTTTCCCGTTTTTAATTCCCTTTCAAAAACCATGAACAACCTCCTTTCCATCGAACAGCTTACCGGAGACGAAATCCGGGGCCTGCTCGCCCTGGGCCACCGGCTTAAGGCGGAACGCGGCCATCACGAACGCCTCCCCCTGAAGGGGCAGACCTGGGCGCTCATCTTTTCCAAATCCTCCACCCGCACCCGCGTTTCCTTTGAAGTGGGCATCAGCGAACTGGGGGGCCGCCCCATGTTCCTTTCCGTCCATGACATCCAGCTTGGGCGCGGAGAGCCCATCAAGGATACGGCCCGAGTGTTGGGACGTATGATTCACGGCGCCGCCATCCGTACGTACGGGCAGCAGGAGGTGGAGGAATTCGCCAGTTTTTCCGGCATTCCCACTATCAATGCCCTGACGGACGAGGAGCACCCCTGCCAGATCCTGGCGGACCTGCTTACCATTGAGGAAATCTACGGCCCCGGCTCCTGGAAGGATATGAAAATCGCCTTCGTGGGGGATGGGGACAACAACATGTCCCGCTCCTGGATGTGGGCGGCCAAGAGGCTGGGCTTTACGCTCGCCATCGGCGCCCCCACCAATTACCTTCCCCTGGAAGACTTCCGCAGGCATCTGGACTGCGAGAACGTCATCTTTACCACGGACCCCGTGGAAGCCGTCAAGGGCGCTTCCGTCATCAACACGGATGTCTGGCTTTCCATGGGCCAGGAATCGGAAGGGCTGTCCAAGGAAAAACACTTCTATCCCTACCAGGTGAACAGGGAGCTGCTGGAACACGCCGCCGCCGGCCATTCCGTTTTCCACTGCCTGCCCGCCTACCGCGGCAAGGAAATCACGGAAGACGTGCTGGAACATTTTGCTCCCGTTATCTTCCGGGAGGCGGAAAACAGGGTGCATGCCCAGAAAGCCGTGCTCGCCACGCTTGCGGACGCCCGCCGGGGATAACCCGCCCGGCTCACCCTACCAAATCTCCGAGCCATGAACTACGAAGAACGCCTGCAAGACCTGCTGGATGAACTGGACTTGTTCCAGGACTGGACGGAACGCTACGAATACATCATCAGCCTGGGGAAAAAACTGCCCAGGCTGGAGGAAGCCTACAAAACGGAGGACTCCCTCATCAAGGGATGCCAATCCCGCGTGTGGCTGCACACGGAACCGGACAACGGCGTGCTGAAACTGTACGCAGACAGCGATTCCCTCATCACCAAGGGCCTCATTGCCGTCTTCATCCGGCTGCTTTCCGGCCTGCCTCCGGAAGAAATTCTGAAGGCGGACATGTCCAAGCTGGACAAAACCGGCCTGAAAGACCACCTGGCGCCCACCAGGGCTAACGCCCTCAACTCCATGGCGGTCCAGATTAAGCAGGCCGCCATGAAAATGGCGGAACACCATTGATTTTTTCCAGAGCAATGACTCACGGCCTTTTCCCGCATCTTCTCCTGCTCTCCGCATTCTGCGGCGCAAGCCTCTCATGCAGCAGCTCTTCCCGGGACATCACCATCCGCAGCATTCCTTCCGGAGCCAGCCTGCGCGTGAACGGAGACTACGCCGGCCAGGCCCCCGTCACGCTCTCCCTGAACAGGCACAAGCCCGTGCACGTTGCGGCGGATAAACCCGGCTTCCTTTCCACGGAAAAAACGTTTTATCCGGAAATGACCACGCAAGGGGCCATTTTGTGGGGTCGCAATAACGAGAAGTCCAAGGACTTCAAAACGGACATCCTGACCATCCGCCTGAAAAAGGCGGATTCAGGAGCGCCTCCTCTGCGGGAACTTCCCGCAAAATGGTAACAGCCCGCCGGACACGTTCCGGCAGGGAAAGCGCCTATTCATCCCGCGCCCGGTACGCAGGCCCGTCCCGCACGCCCCTTTCATGGACGGATCAACAACCCGCCAGTTTTTTTGAGGCCGCACGCTAATCCTCCCGCCCCGGGCGGCGGGCCATGACGGCGGAACCTGCCCTTTTCAAGACCAGGGCCGTACGCGGCAGCAGGTACAGGGAAAGGTTCCCGTCCTCATCCGTAAAATGCGGCATGGAAACATCCTGCCTCCCGAAACCGCCGAAACGGGCGCTGTCCGTATCCAGCACGACCCGCCATTCCCCCTTCTGAGGAACAGGCAGCATGTAATCCATGATAGCCTTGTCCTCGGACCAGTTGAACACAAATACCAGACCGCCGCGGTGGAATGCCATGACATGGTTGGTCTCGTCAATATTAAGCGGGAAAGGCGGCGGATTATTCAGCAGCCGGGCTTCCTGCGCCAGGCGGACCATTGCCTGGTCAAAGGCATTCAGGAACTTGAACCTGAGGGAAGGATTGTCCACCAGGGACCACTGGCGGCGGCAGTATTCGTAAGACCAGCCGTTGCCTTCGCGCGGAAAATCAATCCATTCCGGATGCCCGAATTCGTTGCCCATGAAATTCAGCCAGCCTTCCCCCCCGGTAGCCAGCGTCACCAGGCGGATCATCTTGTGCAGAGCCATGCCGCGGTCAATAATGAGGCTCTGCTGGTCCACGGCCATTTTCCAGTACATTTCCGCATCCATCAGGCGGAACGCCAGAGTTTTGTCTCCCACCAGGGCCTGGTCATGGCTCTCGCAATAGGCCACATGCGGCTCTCCGTAGCGCCTGTTGGTCAGCGTGTACCACATGTCTCCCATGCTCCATTCCTCATCCTTTTTCTCCTTGAGCAGCTTAATCCAGTAATCGGGAATGCCCATGGCCAGACGGTGGGAAAAGCCAATCCCCCCTTCGTCCACCGGGCGGCACAACCCCGGCATGCCGGACATGTCCTCCGCAATCGCTATGGCGCCCGGCTTCACCCGCTGAATCAGCGTAGTGGCCAGCTGCAGATAAGCCACGGCATCCAGATCCACGGAAGAGCCGAAGTAGGCGCCCAAATCCCCGAACGGCTCATGCCCGCGGTGGAAATACAGCATGGACGTCACGCCGTCAAAACGGAAGCCGTCAAAACGGAACTCTTCCAGCCACCAGCGGACATTGGACAGGAGGAACTCAATCACCTCGTCCCGGCCATAATCAAAACAACAGGAATCCCAGTCCGGATGACGGCCGCGCTCCCCGGGCAGGAAATACATGCCTCCGGAACCGTCAAAATTGTTCAGCCCTTCCGCCTCATTCTTCACGGCGTGGGAATGCACCACGTCCAGCAGCACGGCGATGCCCAGGCCGTGAGCCTGGTCTATCAGGTATTTCAGGTCCTCCGGCTCGCCGAAACGGGAGGAAGGGGCGAAAAAGGAGGAAACATGGTAGCCGAAGGAACCGTAATAGGGGTGCTCCTGGACCGCCATCAGCTGGACGGTATTGTAACCCAGACTGGAGATCCGGGGAAGAACCTCGTCCGCAAACTCGCGGTACGTATGCACGCGCCCTTCTTCCCCGCCCATGCCTACATGCGCTTCATACACGAACGGAACTTCCACCCGGGAAGGATCAAAACCGTTATTCCGCCATTCATAGGGGCGCTCCGGCATCCAGATCTCCCCGGCAAAATCATAGGTGGTCGGATCCTGGACGGTCCTGGTAATCCACGCGGGAATGCGATCTCTGCCCGTGCCGTCCGCACCGACCACGTGCACCTTCACCTTCTGCCCGTGAGCCAGCGCATCAGGCGGCAGCGTAATCTCCCACACGCCGCGCTCATTCCGCTCCAGCGGGTGACTCTCCCGGTTCCAGCCGTTAAAATCTCCAATCAGGAACACCCTGCGGGCGGCGGGAGCCCATTCCCGGTACGTCCACGCCCCCGTCTCCGCGTCCCTGTTGAAACCGTAATAGCGGTAGCCACGCGCGTATTCCTCCAGAGAACCGGCGCGCTGGTTGATCCTCTTCATTTTCAGGTCAAACAGACGCTGGCGGTCGCTTATCTGGCGGGAATACGGCTGGAGCCATCCGTCCGCCATCACCAAGCCGGGTATCGGGGGTCTTCTCATTATCCGATGATACCCCGCCTCAATCAGAAGGGTCAAGGAAGAAAGAAGGGCTGCTCCCGGAGGGGAAGGAAAACAGGCGCGCCCCTTTACCCTCGTTCGGGAAGGCGCCCCGTATCACGCATGTACATCATCCTGGCCAGAACCTCCTTGGAAATATGGTTCAAATCAAAATGCACAGGGGGAGAATCCGGCAGAGCTCCCCAGTCCCCGTACTGGCCGTACAACACCATTTCAGGCAACCGCGGGGCAGGGAACTCCCTTCCCTCAAACCGGACGCGGGAAAGCGGAAACAGCCATTCATGGCGGAAGGAATGGCGGCACGGGCCGGCAAAAGGAATCTCAAAACCCAGGAAAATGTTTCCTCCATCCGCCGGCCGCCGTCCTCCCATCACCACACGGTCCCGGATCGCCATCTTTTCCTCATAAGAACACCGCGTCCGGTAGCGGCAGGAGGAATCCACCTCATAATCAAGCATTCCGGATGCCTTGTAACCGCGCAGCAGCCACTCCCCTTCCTCAGGGGCATCCGGAGACCACGCGGCAGGGGCCGTGTCATACGGGAAAATGTCCACATTGCACAACGTGCCCGGCAACCCGATCTGGATGAACGGATCCATACTGACGGAGAAACCGCGCGAACCGAAAAGCCCGGCGGCGTTCTCCCTCAACCTCTCATAATCTTCACGCAGCATGGAAATATCCAGGTCGTCATCCCAAGGGATAAAGCCCCGGTGCCGCACCGCGCCCAGCAGGGTCCCGAAATCCAGCCAGTACTGATAACCGCCCTCTTCAAGAATGCCGGCCACCTCATTCAAAAAACAGGTCATGGCCTGCTGCACAATCCTCAGCACTCCGGATGCCTGGGGCATTTCCTCGGCCCGGACGGTAGCTTTAACCAGTTTGCCCAACTGGGAAAATTCACTTTCCCGGCCCACCTTGAACCGCCCGCACGGAATGCCGAAAAGACGGACGAAACGCTTCTTCCTGTCCGTGCAGGAAGAAAGCACGTTCAGGCCGCAGCACCGGACTTCCGTCACCCACCAATGCTTTCCCCTTACTAATTTCCCGGTTCTTCCGGCGGTAATGAATGATGGCAGCTTCATCATAGGTAAATTTGGTCAAAAGACACGCGGGCTATGCTTCATTTTTCCAGAAAAGCACATCCGGCAGATTCAGAATCTTTATCTCCCACTTCTTACAAGTCAATGAAAAACAAGCCGTTCTTTTCGGAGAAAAACACCCGTTCCATCATCGTAAAACTGCTTTTTCCAAAATGGCGGACAAACCTTATCCGACCCTTTCCACTATATTGGCGACAAGCGGATTGAGCATCCGCCGTCAAAGTAAAAATTTCTGTAAGAATATGTTAATGGAATATTACACGGGTAAAAAGAAAAGACCTGATTTTTGAAGACTCCGTTATTGACGCCCTGCTCCGCCACCCCTATCCCAGCCTTGCCCTCGTCGCCAAATTTGAAAGCAGGATAGACGGCACGGTCGTCACGCTGGATGAAGACGACAACATCAGGCAATTCATTCCCGGAAGCAAATTCTCCTACAAGAAAAAGACGGAATATTTTAAAACCGTCAATATTTACAAATTCAGCAGGGAATTCTCCCGGACCCATTACGTCCCCTTTCTTACAGCCTACAGCAAAGCCCTGGGCAATAATGAATATTACGAACAGGTGCTGCGGGTCATCGCCCTGCTGGACAAGCCGGAAATCAAGGCGCTGCGCCTCGGCGGCGAAGCATGGTATGAAATAGACGACATCCAGGACCTGGACATCGCAGCTTCCATATTCACCCCGGACAGGGAAGAACACCTGCGCCTGATGGAATCCCGGTACGGAGGCTACTGGCGCTATCCCCGCATCAGGGATTTCTGCTACCTGGTCAACCCCTATTTCCCCAACAAACGCCTCATGTCCGAACTCAAGGCAAATTTTGAACGCCTGGTGAGGGAATACCCGTCCGGAATGAGGGTCAATAGCCTGCTGGCGGCAAAATACTTCGGCATCAGCCAGGAATACATCTGCATCGGCAACGGCGCGGCGGAACTCATTAAGGCGCTCATGTCCCGCCTGGAGGGGAAAATGGGGGTCATCTACCCTACCTTTGAGGAATATCCCAACCGGCTGAATCCAGATATGGTGGTGCCCTTCCATACTGCTTCCCGGAATTTCACTTACACGGCGGACGACCTGATGGAATTTTTTTCCGGGAAAGACATTGGTACCCTGCTCCTCGTCAATCCGGGAAACCCTTCCGGCTTCTTCCTGCCGAAAGGCGATGTGCTGCGCCTCTGCCAGTGGACAAAAACCCGCGGCGTACGCCTGATCGTGGATGAATCCTTTGTAGACTTCTCCTGCGGAATGCCGGACAATACGCTGCTGAAAGACGACATCCTGGAAGAATATCCCCACCTGGCCGTGGTAAAAAGCATTTCCAAATCCTACGGCGTTCCGGGTCTCCGCCTGGGTGTTCTGGCCTCCGCGGACAGGGAACTGGCGGCATGGCTCAAAAAAGACGTTTCCATCTGGAACATCAATTCCATTGCGGAATTCTACATGCAAATCTTCGGGAAATATGAGCAATCCTACGTGCGTGCGTGCAACCGTTTCATGAAAGAACGGGACCGCTTCATGCAGGAACTCTCCCGCGTGCCTTTCCTGAACGTGTTCCCTTCCCAGGCAAACTACTTCATGTGCGAGGTCAAGCCCCCCATGAAAGCTCGCACCCTGACCGGCCTTCTGCTGAAAAACCACTCCATCCTTGTTAAGGATTGCAGCCGGAAAAAAGGATTTGAAGGCAGGGAATTCATCCGTGTCGCCGTCAGGGACGCAACCGACAATGATGCCCTGGTCCGGGCCATGCACGAGATGTGTTCCATGCATTCAAACTAGTCATTAGCTCTCTTTTTCCAAACGCCGTTTTTACTCTAATCCCCCTACCATGCTGACAATTCCTCACGAAATTATTTCCTCCCTCAATATTTCTCCCCGGCAGTCAATCCAATGGGTAAAAGAGTCCTTCCATATCAAGGAGGAAGAACCTGTATTCCTTCCCCATAAAACAAGCATCGCCTTTGAAGAAGGAAAATTCATGAATACGATGCCCTGCATCGTCCCCGGCCTGAACGCCATGGGGGTAAAAATTGTAACGCGTTACCCGGAACGGGCCAAAACCATTAATGGGGAAATACTACTTTACGATTATCATACTGGAGAGCTTCTGGCTCTTATGGACGCTTTTTGGGTCACGAACGCCCGTACCGGAGCAGTAGCCGCCCTCGCCCTTCAAACATTCGCCAGACAGGATTTCCAGACAATTTCCCTGATGGGGCTGGGAAATACGGCCCGCGCCACTATGGCATGCATTCTGGCGTTATATCCTGAAAAAAACTTCACGGTGCGTCTTCTTTCCTACAAAACGCATGTTCCCCAATTCATTGAAGAATTCCAATGCCACAGCAACGTCCGTTTTGAAGAAGTGAAAAACATCAATAGCCTCATTGATGGAACAGATGCCGTCATTTCCTGCATTACTAATGCGGAGGGCATCCTTGCCGAAGACAGCTGTTTCAAACCAGGCATTACTGTTATCCCCGTACATACAAAGGGATTCCAAAATTGTGATTTGTTTTTTGACAAGGTATTTGCCGATGATCGTGACCATGTTAAGAATTTCCGGCATTTTGAGCGCTTCCGTCAATTTGGGGAAATAGCTCCGGTTCTGGCCGGAAAAACAGCGGGAAGAACGTCTCCGGAAGAACGCATCCTCAGCTACAATATCGGGCTGGGCCTCCACGATATCGTCTTCGCCAAGCACATCTACGACCGCCTGATTCATGTTGAGGAGCAGAAGGAAAAATCTCCCTCCTTTCATTTCCGGCAAACGGCATGCCTGTCCTGATCAGCTGATTTCATCAACACATTCCCCACGCCTGAAGCGGGAGGCAACATCAGCCATGAACATGGAATCCTCACGGGTCAAAAGACGGTTGCCATGATGACAGCCGTGAATCAGGCGCAAAAACACGCCGAGCTCATAACGCAGCCCGTCCCCTTCAAAATTGGCAAAATACTTCCTGTTGAGCCGGGAATCCTCAAACCGCACTTCAAACATCTCCGTCTTCCACCACGGCGCCGGCACATAAATATACCCCTCCGTTCCGGTAATGCACAAGTCCCCCTCCTGCTTGGCGCCTATGGCTGCCGTGGCGGTGGCTACTGCATTGGAATAAAGAAATTCCGCGCGCGTGAACACGTCCACGCCCGTATGAGAATTTCTGCAAGTCACAAAACGGACCCTGCGGGGATCGGTCCCCAGAAGCTTCCCGACGGCAAAAGCGGGATAGGAACCCAGCTCCGTCCACGCGCCTCCGGCCTGCATGGGATCATATTCCCTGGCGGTTTCATCCTCTATCAGCTTGGTAAACGTGGCATCCACCGCCTTAATGGAACCAATGACGCCGCTGCCCGCCAAACTGGTCAACTGCTGGAAGGCCGGGCAAAACGCAGTTTTAAGCGCTTCCAGTAAAACGACTCCTTTCTCCGCTGCAATCCGGAACAGCTCTTCCGCCTCATCCCGGGCAAGGGCAAGGGGCTTCTCGCACAACACGTGTTTCCCCCGCAACAGGGCCCTCCTGGCCATTTCATAATGGAGATGATGGGGGACGGCAATGTAAACGGCATGCACCCGGTCCAAGAACTGCTCATATTCCGTATCATATTCCAGCAGAGCGTGAGACTCGGCAAAACGGCGGACTCTCTCCTTATTCCTTCCGAAAACGGCTGTTATTTCAATATTGCTGACATATTTGGACTCCCGGAGAAAACGGCCCGCTATGCGCCCGTGCCCTGCAATTCCCATATAAACAATGGGATTCCTGGCGGAACGGAGGTCTGTTGAAGAAACGCCCTTGGTGCGTTCCAGGTAAACCACCTCGCAATACTCGCGAAGATAGTCAAATTTCCCCGACCAGTCGGAGCCAATCACAAAAACATCCGCCCCGTACTTCCGTATGTCATGGATCTTCTGCCCTTCCAGCTCTTCTTTAATAATGAGATCCGCCAGACCGGTCTTCCGCACATTTTCCATGCGCTCCTCCAGGCTCTCCATGACATTCAGCTTGCCCCGGCTCTGGTCGTAGCTGTCCGTAGTTACGCCGACGATGAGCCGGTCCCCCAGTTTCCGGGCTCTCCTCAGAAGATTCATGTGCCCCGTATGGAGCAAATCAAAAGTTCCGTAGGTAATAACCGTTTTCATGGCCTGGGCGCATCAATCCTCTTTCCGTAAACGTCAATGAAACGGTTGACCGCCGCCTCAAAAGGAACCTTCTCCACCATGGCCTTCACGGAAGGATGCTTGAACTGGATGCGTTCCGGATAGGACAGGTAATCGCCGTAAAAAAATTGCAGGTACTGGCGGGCATGGTTGGGCACGGAAAACATCACCCCCTCAAATTCCGCGGAGCCAAGGGGAAAGAACGTTTCATAGGAAAGGTGCGTGTTTTTTGTAAACGTAATGGCAGGAGAAAGAAAAATCCCGGGGGCTTCTTCTTCCCCGGCGGCATCCCTTCCTTCCAGAATATCCCGGCGGATTTTCTCCTGCACCTGTTCATCGGTCAGGTTCATCCTGGCACCTACCAGCACCACGTCTTTCTTAAATCCGCTCATAAGCCTGTCCAGCTTCTCATGCCGTTCCGGTGATGAAAGACTCTCTGAATAAAAATGATAGGGATACACATCAAGGTTGAGGGGGGTGCCCTCATACCCTATTTGCAGAAAGGCGTGCCTGTTCCAGGTGAATCCTTCCTCACGGGGAAAAAGAACGGGAAGCAGCTCCAGCAGACGGTCAAACTCCGGCCTCATCATGCTCACATCCAGATCATCATCCCACGGAATAAAGCCCCTGTGCCTTACCGCCCCCAGCAGCGTCCCGTAATCCAGCCAGTACCGCAGCCCGTTTTCCCGGCATTTGCGCGCAAAAAGAGCCAGCAAAACCGTATTGCCGTCCTGAAGAAGCCTCAACTTTCCCGTAGCCGGAGGAACTGAGGAAATAGGGTGGTTATAAATAAGCAGATTGCGGATATCCTCCAGCTTCGCATCAAGGGACCGGTCCCTCCTTCTCCTGCATTTCTTCGCAACCCGTCCGGCAATTTTCCGCAAACGGTAGGGAAGATTGCAAAGCACCATGTATTTCATACGCCCCAGTCCTGCCATATTCCGTCTGTAAAAAACTCCGCTTTTGAAATAAAAATGAACTCTACTACCCTCTGTTTCTTTGCCCTGCCGCTGGATAGCGGATTGCCTATCCGCTGTCATGCTCCGAATAGTTGAATTCCAAGATTGTCAAATGGTTATTATCTCCTACCCCTTTTTATTTTTCCGTTTTTTCCACAATCAAAATTCTCCTATCATGTTTTCATTCAGATTTTTCTGTTGACTTCTGATAGGCAATCCGCAGAGTGAAAGGAAAATAAGTTTCTCAATCACGTGATCAGAAAGCTCCATTATTGCTGGTTTGGCGGCCCTGTTCCCAACGCCGTTTTGGACAATGTGCAAAGATGGAAAGACCTCAACCCGGAGTTTGAACTGATTGAATGGAACGAAAACAATATTGATGTATCCGCTTTTGAGTTTGGCAGAAGATGTCTGGAACAAAAAAAATGGGGGTTTTTAGGAGACGTCGTACGCCTTCAGGCTTTAACGGAGCACGGAGGCTTTTATTTGGACTGCGATATAGAACTAGTTAAGCCTTTATCCCTTCTTCCTGTAAATCATCGTTTTTCATTGGGATACATTTATAATTGCGCTCTCGGCACCGCTTTTCTCTATGCCCCGCCTCATCACCCGGTCTGCATGAATCTGCTTGATTTATATGATCAAATTAAACCGGATTGCTGTCCTGTCTCCAACACCGTCTATACAGATTATTTCATTAACGAAATTCCCGGTTTTTTATTAAACGGAAAAACCTGGAGCAATGACCTGGTGACCATTTATCCCAAGGAATTTTTTGAACAGCCGGCCTTGATACGCTCCCGCGGCTTTTCCATTCACCACTGCTGCGGTTCCTGGAAACCGGACAACGGCTCTTATTTTGCCCTGAACATGAGGAGCAGCCACCAAATTAAGTGGCTTAAGCGGAAAATCAACACAGCCATTGCATTACGCAAAAATGAATTTTATGCCTGCTATCAAGCGGCCCTCAAAGGCATATCCCTGAAAAAGGAATACGAGTGGCGCCGGGAAAAGGCGCCCAGTCCACTATCGGCGTAAGCACTCTTGCTCAAACCAACCCTGCTATGGATCAAAACAAATCATTATGAAAAAAGTGATTACCTACGGCACATTCGACATGTTGCATTACGGCCATATCAACTTGCTTCGGCGGGCCAGAGCCTTGGGGGATTATCTGATTGTCGCCCTCTCTTCGGATTCATTCAATGCCATCAAAAACAAGCAATCTTTTTTCCATTACGAACACCGCAGGCAAATGCTGGAAGCCATTCGGTACGTGGACCTGATCATTCCGGAAAATGATTGGGAACAGAAGCGGGAAGACATCATCAAGCACAACGTCAACATCTTTGTCATGGGAAATGACTGGGAAGGAAAATTCGATTTTCTAAAAGACATATGTGAAGTCGTCTACCTGGAACGGACTCCGGAAATTTCCACGACCCGGATAAAAAATCATCTGAAAATCCGATGAAAGAAATCTCCGCACCCCAGGCGAAACGGATTCTGGTTGAGATCTTACAGGAATTTCATCAATTCTGCCACAGAGAAAATTTACGTTATTCCCTATACGCGGGAAGCCTGATCGGGGCATTGCGCCATCAGGGTTTCATTCCGTGGGATGATGACATTGACGTACTTATGCCCCGGGAAGATTATGAACGGCTGTTTCAGCTTTACCACACTTCTCCGCATCCGGCTCATCTGGAATTAAATGATTCCCGCACCAGGCCGGATTACTTCTACCCGTTCCTGAAACTGGAAGACACCCGCACCATCATGGTTGGAAAGGGAAAAGAGAGAGTCCGCATAGGACTGCACATTGACATTTTCCCTCTTGACGGCATGCCGAAATCCCTCATTGCAGCTAACGCCTATCTATACCTTCACAGACTGTTCCGCCATGCCACCACGCTGGCCAGCCTTCATCTGCGGGTAAAAGGCAGGAGCCTTCCGAAACAGTTGTTTCTGTTCATGTTTAAAACGCTCACCTTGGGAGCGGCGTCCGCCCGCTGGAACAAAATAAGTCATTGGATCGCCAGACGCTATTCATGGGAAAAATCCCGTTGGGCCGGCAATGTCATCTGGGGATATGGCACAAAAGAAAAAGTTCCCGGCGCGTATTATCAAGGAAATCAAGCCGTGCCTTTTGAAGGATTCCAATTTGACGCCATGGGAAACGCCGATGGCTACCTGCGTTGCGTGTACGGAAATTACATGACTCCGCCGCCTCCGGAAAAAAGAATCCCCACGCACATAACGCCGGGCGAAATTTATATCAAAAACCCTTGCTCCGTTCCCGATTCCGGTCAGAGTTTGTCCAGGGCGGAGCGTCCATAGGCCGTATCGGGATATTTATCCGCAGCTTCCTCCCAATATTTCCGGGCCCTGTCCGGAGCATTGAGCTGGGACTCGTAAATGGCTCCTATCTTGTACAGGAACAGAGCCCGGTCCTCCTTGCGCCATCTTCCGTATTCCAGACCTTTCTGAAGGACGTTGACGGAATCCGCATACCGGCGCATATCGTTCAGCAGGCTGGATTCCATGAGCCAGGAACGCACCAGCCCCGGATTCTCCTTCCGGTAACGTTCCAGCAATTCCAGAGCGCCCTGGGGATCCCCGGAATTCAGCATGCGCCTGGAAGCCTCCACCAGCACTTCCTCATCCGTAGTAATATTGGAGGAATACAGCGTCTTGGTCACCAGCTCCCCCATGACGGGCAGCAGATGCCTGATGACGAGCCACACTTCAAAGGCAATCACCGGAACCAGCGCCAGCAGGGATTGCAGCGGGGAAAGGGGAATGGCCTGCGCCAGGAACATAAACAGGCCCAGCGGAAGCAGCGCCAGCAGCAGCCGTATAAATATGCGCCGGGCCAGCAGAAAAATCATTTTCAACATGGCAGGGGATTCAGGGAAGCCGGGGAGTGGGGGCATACGCCCCCGGAAGGGGAGGGAACGGCCTCCGCGGCCCTTCTCGGTGAAAAGGGCCGCGGAGCATTCGCTTAAAAACGGTAAACGGCTTCCACGCCCACACGGATGCGGAAATCCTCAATCGCGTTCATGCCGGCGTAGCGGCGGATTTCGGAACGTGTGTTCCCCGCCCAGTCAAGCTGGATGAAGGGAATAACCCGGAACCCGCGGCTGGAGTCCACGCCCGTTACGCGCACGGGAGCCGCCAGCTTGATGTTAACCTGGTCAAACCCGGCTACGCCGGGCCCCCAGTAACTGGAGGAATAACCTGTTCCGGCGCTCAGCTCCAGATCCACCTTTTCATGAATCAGGCCGCTCCAGCGCTTGCCCGCGTTCAGGTCAACGCGCCAGCCGATCATGCCGTAAAAGCCGTACTGCACATCCAGGGAGCCAAAATAGCCGTGGCCCGGATCGTCATACGCCAGCCCCGCCGTGACGGACTGGGCAAGGGAATGGGGAGCCTTCCCCATGTGCTTGCTTAAATACCCCGGGAGGCCGCCGTAATTCAGCTCATACCCGCCCCGGAAGGAAAGATTAGGGAACAGCTCCTTGACAGCCTTCCAGCTGGCGTCAAAAGCGTCCTTGTCGCTCAGCAGCCCGTCGCAGAAAGCCATGTATTCCGCGCCGATTTCCTGCTTCCAGTCCCTGGCCAGGTTGAGGTTCAGCTCGCCGCCGATATTGAACACGCCGCTGCGGTTCAACACGGAGGAAGCCACCACGTCCTTATAGGCATACCGGGAATCATAGCCGATTTGGGCCGCTCCGCTGATGGTATTGTTATAGGAACTCGCGGGCCGGGGGTCATAACCGTATCCGTCATAGGCGCCGGCGGAAACCGCGGCCAGGGCGGAAGCCGCCAGAAACAGGGCTGTTGCTTTCATAGTAAGTTTATCTTAATCATTTCCCGCCCGCCAACGCAAGGAAGAATCCCGGCACGGCGCGGAGAAATGGACAAAGCGCCTCCGGGAGAAATGCCATGAAAACAAGACAGAGTCTTTCTTGAAAAAAATCCCTTTTTCCCCTACGATGGAGAGGTCATGGACTGGAACGCTGAATGGTATGAAAATAAACACGGTTTTGTCGCGGAATACGGCAGAGAGATGCTCTCCTGCGTACCGGAAAATCCAGAACAGTCCATTCTGGACCTGGGCTGCGGAACCGGTACGCTGACGCACGCCCTGCTGGAAAAATCGGCGTCCGTCACCGGCCTGGACTCCTCTCCGGAAATGATAGCAACAGCCCGCCGGCTCTATCCCGGCATGGACTTCCGCGTGCTGGACGCCCGCCTCATGCCCTGGCGCAACAGGTTTGACATCGTTTTCTCCAATGCGGCCTTCCACTGGATACCTGATCAGGAAACTCTCTTAAATGCCGTTTACCGCGTCCTGAAACCACAGGGGAAACTGGTCTGCGAATTCGGAGCCCGCTTCAATATTCTCCGCATCAGGGAAGCATTCCGGACAGCCCTGGAACGCAGGAGCCTCCCGTACACAACGCGTTTTTACTTTCCCTCCGCGGAAGAATACGGCAGCGTGCTGGAACAAGCCGGGCTCCGCCCGGAAACAATGAAGGAATTTGACCGCCCCACGCCGCTGAAAGACGGTCCTGACGGCCTGCGCAACTGGGTCAACCAATTCTTCCGGGAAGACTTGAACAACCTCCACGAAGAACAGCGCATCCAGATTTTCAAGGAAATGGAAAATTCCCTGAAAGATGAGTTATGGGACGGTTCCCAATGGGTGGCGGACTACCGGCGCATCCGGGTGACGGCAGTCAGATAATCCGGAGCAGCCCCCACAGGAAAAAGAAAATGCGCGGGCATTCCGGATACGCTGATAATGCTTGAGCCGCCTCCGGGCATTTTGTACAAAAGCCGTTAATGAGTACGTTCACTCCTTTTGCGGAAAAGATGGAGTCCGCCGGCGTTTCAGCCGCGGCCGTCAACGCTTTCTCCCGTTGTTACGAAGCCCTTGTTTCCAACCACTCCGGCATGATTCCGGAAACGGACATCCTGCCCGCCGACCAGGTGGAAGACTGGCAGGACATCACGGCCTCCACCCCCGCGGCGGACAAGGACCTGATTGCCCGGTGCGTCTGCATCAAGCTCAACGGCGGCCTCGGCACGAGCATGGGCCTCCAGAAGGCGAAAAGCCTGCTGAAAATAAAAGGAGAGGATACGTTCCTGGATTTGATCGTCAGGCAGGTGAAGCATCTGCGCTCCATCTCCGGCACGCCGGTGCGCCTTCTGCTGATGAATTCTTTCTCCACCAGCGCGGACACGCTGGCCTACCTGGAAAAATACGCGGCGGACGGCTTTGCGGACCCCGCCCAGGTGGAACTGATGCAGAACCGCGTGCCTAAAATTCTGGCGGACGGCCTCTCCCCGGCCAGCTGCCCGGAGCAGCCGGAGCTGGAATGGTGCCCGCCCGGCCATGGGGACCTGTATCCGGCCCTGCTGGGGTCCGGCTGGCTGGACCGCCTGCTGGCGGATGGCGTTAAATACGCCTTTGTCTCCAATTCCGACAATCTGGGCGCCCAGCTTGACATGAACTTCCTCCGCTGGTTTGCGGAAAGCGGCGCCCCCTTCGTCATGGAAGTCACCCGCCGCACGGAGGCGGACAGGAAAGGCGGCCACCTGGCGGTCAGGAAGTCGGACGGCCAGCTGATTCTGCGGGAAGTGGCCCAGTGCCCGGATGAGGACATTCCCGAATTCCAGAATATCTCCAGGCACCGCTACTTCAACACCAATACGCTCTGGATACGCCTAGACGCCCTCAAGGAAATTCTGGACGCCAACGGCGGCGTGCTCCCGCTGCCCATGATCCGCAATAAAAAAACGCTCAACCCCCGCGATCCGGAATCCGCCCCGGTGTATCAGCTGGAAACGGCCATGGGCGCGGGCATCGAATGCTTCCCGGGAGCCAGGGCCGTCAATGTCCCGCGTTCCCGTTTCTTCCCTGTCAAGACCACTTCCGACCTGTTCCTGCTCCGTTCGGATGCCATCGTTGTGGATGAACACGGCAACGTGGCTCTGGCTCCGGAACGGCAGGGCAACACCCCGGTAGTGGACCTGGATGCCAAACTGTACAAGCTGGTGGATTCCCTGGACGGGCTGGGTCTGCCCTCCCTGGCAGGCATGGACAAGCTGACCTTGCGCGGCCGCTTCCACTTCCATGACGGAGCCGTTCTCCGGGGCACCCTGCTGATGGAAAACGATTCCGACGAAACGAAGGAAATCCTCCCGGGCGTCTATGCCGGAGCCTGAACGCCATACTCCCGCTTCCGCGCCCCGTCCGGTCCAGGCCGGGCTGGGCGTGGAAGACATCCGCCACATTCCCGTCCAAAAGAGGGAACTGCGCTTCACCCGGAACCGGGCAGGCGCCATCCTGACGGCGGCGGGGTTCCTTCTGGCAGCCACCGCCGCTTTCCTCCAGCTCACGGGATATGATACAATCACCCCGTACCTGCCCGCCCCCCTGTGGGCCATGCAGGCCGCGGCGCTTGTTCCCGCCGTCCTCTGCCTGGCCGCTGGGCGCCGCTGCCTGAAACACGCGGCCGTCATCGTCACCCCGGTGGGCGTGGAAATCCTGCCCTTTCTGCGGGCGCGGCGCGCCATGCAATGGTTCTTCTGGCAGCAGATTCGCTCTGCGGACCGGGAAGGCGGCCGGCTGAACCTCCGCCTGGCTGACGGTTCAACCGTTGCCGTCAGCCTCCGCCCCATGACGTCTGCCAGCCGGGACATGCTGGCCCATGCGGTCCGGCAGCGCGTCAACACCCTGCAATCTTCCGGCTATGGTCAGGCCTGAAAAACTGGCGGCTCTCAAGGAACGGATGGAAGCCCTGGGCATCCGTGAGCAAGACCTGGAGGAAAGCTTTGTCCGCGGAAGCGGGCGCGGCGGACAAAAAGTGAACAAAACCAACAACTGCGTTTACCTCAAGCACACGCCCACGGGCATCGCCGTCAAATGCCATGCGGACAGATCCAGGGAACTCAACCGCTTTCTGGCGCGCAGGGAACTGTGCGATGCTCTGGAACAAATGCAAACGGGCCGATGCGCCGCCAGGGCCCGCGTCATCCAGCGCATGAGAAAGCAGAAAGACAGAAGGAGGCGCAGGCGTTCCGCACCTGCCCCCTCTCCACCGGACAGCGAATAACGGAACGGAAATCCGGAATCACCGCTAGGAACGCGGAAAAACCTCCCGGTACTTCTCCTTCAACATGGCGAATACATTGTGGGGGACATAGCGGCTCACCTGGCTTTCCCAGCCTTCCGGACCAATCAACCCTTTCACCATGCTGGAAGACAATTCCGCCGTATCCCGGGGAGGCATCAGGAACACCGTGCACACCTTGGGGGCCATATCCGCATTGATATGGCGCATCACGCGTTCATACTCGTAATCCTGCGTGGAACGGATGCCGCGCAGCATAAACGTAGCCCCGTGTTCATTGGCGAAATCCACCAGAAAGCGGTTGTGGAACTCGGCAATGCGCACATCCGGCATGTCGGAAAGCGCCACCCGCAGCATATCCATGCGTTCCTCATGGGAAAACGTATAACGCTTGTCCGGATTGTCGCCTATGGCCACAATCAGCTCATCAAACATCCTCGCGCCCTGCCTGATCATCCATAAATGACCATTGGTCAGAGGGTCGAAACTACCGGCATACACGGCGATGCGCTTCATTCGGCCATCCTATACGCCCTCCGGAGGAAAATACAACCCTTTTCCATGCGGAGGAATGTTCCTTCACGTCCAGTCCCGCTCTTTTCCGGCCCTCCCTGCTTGACGCGCCAGCAAGAACGGATAGATTAAACAGGTAGAGTATGCCTTTGCAATGTGCGTCCGGCTGTTCTGCAACCAACCATCCAACCACCAGCCCATGGCAGAACCTTCCCCCTTCCCAGAACGTCCGTCTCTTTTTCCTTCCTTCCGCAGCGATCCGCGCCACTTGCTTTCCCCTTCATGGTGGAGACACGGAAATATTCCCCTCCTTGTTCTGATCGCCGCCGGCTTCGCCGCTGACTTCATGTTCGGCACATTGGAGGGCTTGGGCATCGGTACTGCGTTAGGTCTCCTGCTGTATACGGCGGCCTTTCTGGCCCTGCGAACGGATCTCAGCCAGAAGGAGCAGGCGTTTCTCGTTTTCATGGCTGTACTGAACGCCGCCGCCACAGGAATCAACCTTTCTTCCTTCACCCATTATAACATGCTCATCGGGCTGGGGCTCCCTGCCGTGATGACCTTCCTGCCGCGGAAGGAAGGCAACGGCTTCGATCCCGCCAAACGGTACGTCTCCTGGTGGGGCTACAAATTTTTCCGGATGACCCAGGCAAAAGAGGCAATCGGAAAAGTCCTGGGGAAAATTCCGCTTGCAGGCAGCGTCGCCATCGGAGTGATTCTGTTTCTGCTCTTCCTATCCATCTTTGCGGGAGGAAACCCCGTAGTCGCCGCCTTCAAATCAGCCATGAACCAATGGTTCTGCAATTATTTCTCCTGGCTGATTCCGGATATGGGAACCATTGCGGATATCCTCCTGTGGTGCCTGGGAGCCCTGGCCTTCGGCATCGTAACCGCGCCGCGCCCCTGCTCATCCTTTCCGGAACAGCATCCCGTGCGCCCGGGACGCCCGTGGCTTCCCTGCCTTCCCGCCGTGTCCCTGCTGTTCATCAACCTGGCCTTTCTGGTCAACAACGGTACGGATGTGGCATTTTTATGGAGGGGGAGCGTGCCTGACGGCATCTCCCAGACCGTCTATTTACACGACGGAGCGGACTCCATCATGCTGGCGGCCTTTCTTTCCGCCGTCACGCTGCTGGTTCTGTTCCGTCCGGAAGGTTCCGTGCGGGCATCAAAAACGGGAACTGTCTTGGGCTTCATCCTGGCGGCGCAAACAGGTCTGCTCGCCGCCAGCGTTGGCATGAGGCTGTATTTCCAGATAAAAGATTTCGGCTTTTCTCCCAATCGCGTTACGGCCGGCATCTATCTGCTGATGGGAACCTTCTTCCTGTATCTTCTCTTCCGCTACATGGCCGGCAATGGAAACTGGTTGCGTTATGGGAAGCTCTGCGGAGCCATCGCCCTCGTTTTTCTGGCTCTGACCGGACTCCGCAGTCCGTTCCAACTGAGCGGCGACCTGAATTTGATGACGATGGACGAGCATCCGGACTGGTACTTCAGCGATGGAGACCTGCCGCGCTTTGAACTCCGGGACAACATCCCTTTTGCCATAGCCGTCTATCGCCGGCTGGGAGGGGAGACGGAAGCCGGAGCCAATGTTTACGCCATGACCCGGGAAGCCCTCAATGCCAAAAGCCGCATTTGGAACTGGCGTTCCCTCAATCTGCGGAAATGGAAAAGAGACCGGCAGAGAATGCAGTTCCAGCAGCTCCCCGAACCCACGGCGCAAGCCACCTACGGCACGAATGCGTGGCGTCCTTCCTCCCGGCCCACCGGAATGAAGCCGAACTGACGGAAAAACGGCCCATGCGGCGGGGGGAAAATTTTCATCCCCCCGGCTTGTCAAGGGACCGTATTTTTTGCATGATGCTTCTCCGTTATGCAGAAACGACGCGTCGTCATCCTGGGCTCCACCGGCTCCATCGGAACCAGCGCCCTGAAAGTCGCCCGGGATATTCCGGACAGAATGGAAATCGTGGGGCTGGCCGCAGGAACCAGCGTGGAGGCGCTGGCCCGCCAGGCGCGCGAATTCAACGTGCGCAGCGTATGCATCTTTGACCCGTCCGGAGCGGACGAGCTGGCGCGCGCTCTCCCCGGCGCGCAGGTGGAAACGGGAGAAGAAGGGCTGTGCCGCCTGGCGCAGCTCCCGGAAGCGGACATGGTGTTAATCTCCATCGTGGGAACCGCCGGTCTCAAGCCCGCGCTGGCCGCTATTGAAGCAGGCAAGGACCTGGCCATCGCCAGCAAGGAAATTCTGGTCATGGCCGGGCAAATCGTCATGGAAAAAGCCCGCCGGGCCGGTGTGCAGGTGCTTCCGGTGGACAGCGAACACAACGCCATTTTCCAGTGCCTGAACGGCAACCACGGCGGCCCGGAAGCCGTCTCCCGCCTGATTCTGACGGCCTCCGGCGGTCCCTTCCGCACCTGGAACAGGGAAGATCTGGAGCATGTCACGCTGGAACAGGCCCTCAAGCACCCCACCTGGAGCATGGGCCGCAAAATCACCATAGACTCCGCCACCCTGTTCAATAAAGGGCTGGAAATGATTGAAGCCCGCTGGCTCTTTGACGTTCCCATGGAAAAAGTGGACGTCATCGTCCACCCGCAGAGCATTGTGCACTCCATGGTGGAATACCGGGACGGCACGGTGCTGGCCCAGATGAGCAGCTCGGACATGTGCTTCCCCATCCAGTACGCCGTCACATGGCCGGACCGCGTTCCCAACTCCCTGAAGCAGCTCAATTTTGCGGAAATCGGCCGACTGGTGTTCGAGGCACCCCGCACGGACGTCTTCCCCGCCCTGAACCTGGCGCGCAGGGCCGGAGCCGGCAACAGCACCCTGGCCGCCGTTTACAACGCCGCCAACGAAGCGGCGGTGAATGCCTTCATCCACGGCCAGATCTCCTTCCCCGGCATCTGGAAACTGGTGGAGGCCGTCATGGACGACCACACCCCGGCGGATCCCCGCGGGGAACTGGCCCCCATTCTGGAAGCGGACCAATGGGCCAGGAAGCGCGCGGCGGAACTGCTCCCATCCTTTTCCCGCCCCTGCTGACGCCATGACCGACCGGACTCCCGCCGGAACGCCGCTCCCGGCCGCGCGCATCACCATTCTGGACATCCTCCGGGTCCTGGCCCTGCTGGGCATCGTCATCGTCCACACGCACGACCACTTTAACCTGTACCTTCCCATGCCCCCGGCGGAGGGATGGCAGGCCGCGGCCAACAACGCGGCGGACTGGGCCTATGAACATCTCTTTGTCAGCAAATCCTTCCTGCTCTTCTCCTTCCTGTTCGGCCTCAGCTTCTTCATCCAGCTGGACAGGCGGGAGCAACAAGGAATCGACTTCCGGAAACGCTTCATGTGGCGCCTGACGCTCCTGTTCCTGCTGGGTCTGGCACATACCCTGTTCTATGACGGAGACATCCTCACCCTCTTCGGCACCCTGGGCTTTGCCCTGGTCATGCTCTACAAATGCGGTACTCCCCTGCTCATCACCCTCTGTGCCCTGTGCCTGATTCAGCCGGTCATGCTTATGGACCTGCTGAACCATGCCGGGCTGGCGGACTGGTGGCCCCACTCCTCCGGCTGGTTCCATACGGGCTCCCCGGCTGCGGGCCCCACGCGGGAATTCCTGTACGCCCACGGCAGCTGGGGCCAGGCGGCCCTGTGGAACCTGACGCAGGGGCAGGCGGGCAAATGGCAGTTCTTCCTGCTCAGCGGCCGCCTCTGGCAGACGATAGGCCTCTTCATCCTGGGCATGCTGGCGGGCAGATGGCGCGCCTTTGAAGACGCGCCCAACAAACGCCGCCTGTTCCTGCGGACGCTGGGCGTGGCCGGGCTCCTGTTCCTGGCTTTGCTGGCAATGCGCCTGTACCTCATCCCGCAGCTGGGCGCCCCTCTGGAAGCGGATGCAGCCCGTCTCCTGCATCCATGGGAAAACCTCTCCTATACCGTGGCTTTCGTCTCCGCCGCCGTCCTGCTGTTCACCCATCCCGGCCTTCCCCTGCCCACCCGGCTGCTCAGCAGCGCCGGCAAATGCACGCTGACCTGCTACGTCACCCAGACGCTGGTCTTCACCTTCCTCTTCTTCGGGTGGGGGCTGGGCCTGGCACAGGACATGGGGCCGTGGCCATGCCTGTGCGCGGCCGTTGCCGTCTTCCTCCTCCAGGGCTGGGCCTGCCGCCTCTGGCTCACCCGCTTCCTGTACGGCCCCCTGGAATGGCTCTGGCGCACCGCCACCATGTGCCGCATGCAGCCTTTCCGCAAACGGATGTCCAAAGAAAATTGAGATATTATTCACCTTCTTCCCGTTCCATCCCGGTTTCTCCGAACGTAGGAGGAATAGAACGCATAGCCTCCTGCGTCCGGCCCGGAATAAAACCATTCCTGCCCTTCAGGAAGTGATGAACGATGCTTAAATACCCGGCATAGCGTCTTTTGCACATACCCGGCAGCCACGAATCGGCTCCATATCCTCGTAATGGAGCAATATCTTCTCCAAGCGTTCCGGACGGTTTCCAGATTCCTATTGAACGGAAAGAAACAATTCCTCCAGCGCCTCCGGGAGAATTCCCCGGGTCTCTATAGAAAAGCATTCGCCCGTAAAAAAGGCTTTCCGCCTTATAAGGGCGGAAAGCCTGAAAAAGAAAAAATGCCGTTTTACTCGTCGTCTTCCGCGTCAAAGGCGGAGTCTTCGGAATCGAAGTCCTTATCCAGGTGGGCGGTGAATTTTTTCACGCGCTGCTGGGCGGGGAGCGGGGAGAGCACCATGTGCATGGTGTTGCCGGCCAGGCGCGGGGCCTGGTCCACCTGCGCCATGGTCTTCATGTCCGCGATGACTTTGTTGAAGACGTCGTAGCCAAGTTCCTGGTGGGCGTTTTCACGACCACGGAAACGGAGCTGGAAGCGAACCTTGTGGCCATGATCCAGGAAGCTTTCCGTACGGGCCATTTTCACGTTATAGTCATTGGTATCCGTACCGATGCGGAGCTTGATTTCCTTGAGCTTGACGGTTCGGCTCTTGTTGTTTTTCTGCAGTTTGGCCTGCTGGTATTTGTATTTGCCGTAATCAACCACCCGGCATACGGGCGGATCGGCATTGCCGGCCACTTCCACCAGGTCCAGCCCCAGAGCCTTGGCTTTTTCCAGCGCATCGCGCGTGTTCATGACGCCCAGCTGGTCGCCGTTGGCAGTCACTACCCGCACGCGGGGCGCGCGAATCCGTTCATTGATCCGAGTCTGATCGCCGCGCTCACGGCGGCGATTTCCGTCATTATTCTTCGTTGGCTTGGTTGGCACGTCCGGATACTACTAAACTAAAAGGAATAACTTGGCAACTCAAATCACGGGAGAAATATGACGCTCCGCGATTTCCCGGGCCACGAGGTCCGCGAATTGCTCAAAAGGCATCGCGCCCAAGTCCCCCTTGTCCCGGTGGCGGACGGAGACGGTGCCGTCTTCCGCCTCCCGCTGGCCGAGCACCAGCATGTAAGGAACGCGGTCCAGGCGGGCGTTGCGGATTTTGGCGCCGATTTTATCCGGCGTTTCGTCCACCGTGACGCGCACTCCCCTGGCGGACAGGGCGGCGCGATGCGCGGCGGCCACGTCCGTCACTTTGTCGGAGATAGGCAACACGCGCACCTGTTCCGGAGAAAGCCAGGTGGGGAATTTCCCTTCAAAGTGTTCAATCAGCAGCCCCGTGAAGCGTTCCATGGAGCCGAAGGGAGCGCGGTGCACCATCACGGGCCGGTGAGGCTTGTTGTCCGCTCCGGTGTAATGGAGGTCAAAACGTTCCGGCAGGTTGTAGTCCACCTGCACGGTGCCCAGCTGCCATTCGCGGCCGATGGCGTCGCGCACGATGAAGTCGATCTTGGGGCCATAGAAAGCGGCTTCCCCAGCTTCCTCGCTGTAGTCCGCCCCCAGCCATTCCGCGGCTTCCCGCAGGGCCTGTTCCGCTTTGTCCCAGTTTTCCGGGGAACCCACGTATTTGTCGCTTTCCGGGTCGCGCATGGAAAGGCGCACGCGGTAGTCCGTCATGCCCAGCGTGCCGAAAATGGTTTTCACGATGCCCAGGCACTGGCGGATTTCCCCGGCCAGCTGGTCAGGCGTGCAGAAGATGTGGGCGTCATCCTGCGTGAAGCCGCGCACGCGCGTCATGCCGCCCAGTTCTCCGCTCTGTTCCCAGCGGTACACCGTGCCGAACTCCGCCAGCCGCACGGGAAGATCCCGGTAGGAATGGGCGTCATTCGCGTAAATCTTGATGTGGTGGGGGCAGTTCATCGGCTTGAGCATGTAGCCCTCAATGGTGCCGGTGGCCAGTCCATTGAACAATTCCGCGCAGGACGCCCCTTCCTGGCTGAGCTTCTCCATGGCGTCCCGTTCCGGGATGGGCGCGTACTGGCTTTCCTGGTAATACGGGAAGTGGCCGGACGTGCGGTACAGGTCCAGCTTGCCGATGTTGGGCGTGTACACCTGGGAGTAGCCCAGCTTGTCCAGTTCCTCGGTGATGAAGTCCTGCAGGGAACGGCGGATGAGAGCCCCCTTGGGTTTCCAGAGGATGAGCCCCTGGCCCACGGACTCGTCAATGCAGAACAGGCCCAGTTCGCGGCCAAGTTTGCGGTGGTCCCGGCGGCGCGCTTCCTCCAGCCGTTCCAGATGATCGTCAAGCTGGGTGCGGTTCGGGAAGCAGGTGCCGTAAATGCGCTGGAGCATGGGGCGGTTTTTGTCCCCTTTGTAGAAGGCGCTCGCAACGCTCATGATCTTGAACGCCTTGCAGTTGCCCGTGCGGCCTACATGGGGGCCGGCGCACAGGTCCGTAAAATCTCCGTTGCGGTAGAGGGAAATTTCCTCGTCCTCCGGGATGTCGTTCAACAGGTCGATCTTGAAACGGGAAGGCTCGCTGCGGGGGCCCAGGGCGCCTAATTCCCCGGATTCCGCCATCTTCATGGCATCCGCGCGGGAAATAATTTCCTTCTGGAAAACCTGGTTTTCCTTCACCACCTTTTTCATTTCCTCTTCTATGCGCTCAAAATCCTCTGTGCTGATGCGATGCTCCAGCTCCACGTCATAATAAAAACCGTTGTCCACGGCGGGGCCGCCGGCCAGCTGGGCATCCGGCCAGAGGCGGCAGACAGCCGTAGCCAGAACGTGCGCGCAGGAGTGGCGCAGCCGTTCCAGATCAGACATCTGTTGGCGTTCTTCAAGAGTCTTTCTTTCCTTGTGTTCGGACATACGCGCATTAGTAAACCCCTCTTAAACGCTGTTGGCAAATGCAAAAAGACTTTCTTCCCGAAAATTCAAGGCATGAACGCCGCGGAAAAGCCCTTCCGTCCGGATGGCGGATTCTTCTTGAACGCATCCTTTTCCTTTACCCTCTCTCGTTCCTTTTCCCGTGGCGTCACGGCTGGCCGCCCCGCTTCAAAGACCGCGTCAACGCTTCCAACGAATGATTTACACCCGCAGCCGTTTATGCCATAGTGGCGACCGGCTCTCATGAACATCCTCCCCCTCTCCCTCCCTCTTTTCTGCCTCTGCCTTTCCTTCGGGTTCTCCCGGGGCGACCAGCCGCCTGACGGCTCTCCTGTCCGTTTCCAAATTAATATGGACCAGGCGCCGGAAAACAAGGCCCCGGCCCCCGGCCCCGTTCCGGATCAGAGCACGCCGTTGAACGCGGCCAAACTGCTGCTCCGCGCCCTTCAGGAAAAAACGGACTGGGAACACGAGCCATACCAGTCATTGCCCGCCACTTCCCCCTTTGTAAGCCAGCTCAGGCTAAAGAGCATCCTTTCCCGTCTGGAGGCGGTCCAGGGGTATGTCACCGGAGCGGCCCCGGAACGCCCCCCCTTTGTGGATGAAAACTCCATCATTGCCGAAGGCGACCTGGCGATGGCCTACATCCTGCTGCCGGACAAGACCAACCCGTACGTCTATGCGGCCACCGCCGTGGCTCTGGTGAAAAAAGGGGGCCAGTGGAAGGCCTCCCTGACTCCCGGAAGCTTTGACAACACATTCCTTCCTTTTGACGACCGCATCCGGGAAGAAGCGGAAAAACTGTCCTCGGAAGCCAGAAAGAAAATTTTCGGCCTCGCCCACCAGTACTCCGTAGCCGCCGTTAAAGCCGCCCTGGAACATATCAAGCGTTTCCGCCAGGAAAACGTCAGGGGAACAACGGACGACGAACTTAAGAACCTGATTATCCGGACGGTGAAGGGGAACGACCCGGCCCTCATCGCCGCCCTGCTCGTTTCCCCGTATTATACGGAATCCGCCATTACCCAGAGCGCACGCCTCATTCCCGTGGTCAAGGCCATGCGCCTCCAGGACAGAAGGGAGGAAAACCGCTATATCCAGCCTACCCACCTCAGCTTCATGACCTTTCCGAATACCATCCTGGTTCCCCTGAGCCCCCATCCGGACGACCAGATGGCCCCGAACAGCCGTGAAGAAGACCAGCAGGAGGAAGCCAATAAAAACAACGCGAAGAAGAACGGCAAGGACATCCACAGCATCGGAGCCATGACCATCCTGCCGCCGCGCATGAGCATGCCGGACATAGACAAACCCGCTCTCATTTACCGCTATGCGCTGGAAAAAACCAAGGATCCCACAGACGGCCTTCCCGTCTTCAAGATGAACCTGACGGACGCTTTCGCTTCCTGGAATCTGAAACCGGACGAATCCACCACCGCCCGCATCATAGCGGATTTCCACCGGACGTATCCTCCGCTGTCCTTTCCCACGCCGGAAGAAGCCGTAACCGCCGCCGGCCGCGCCCTGGCGAACCGGGACAGCCTGGCCATGATGCGCATGCTGGCCCCGTCCAACTTCGCCTCCGTGAAGGAATTTGAAGACGCGCTCTCCCAATTGAAAACAGTCATGGGGAGGATTCCCACCCCGCACACCGGGGTAAGGGAAAAAGACGTTCCCGAAGTCAAAGCGGCGTATATTCCCGCCGCCAGAGACGGCTGCGCCGAAATCAAGGCCACCATCGGCGTGCGTACAGCAGTTGGAAATGAATTCTCCGTCAACAACCTGCACTTCATCCAAACAGACGTCGGCTGGATGCTCGCCGGGGCCGATGCGGAACAGCCGCTGGAACTGGAGGCCCCCAAGGCTCCCTGATCATATCCGTCCCGGAACGCCATGCCTTCCTAAAAACCTTTTCATTACCACACCATGATGAATCTACCGATACGGCCTCGCCGCAACAGAAAATCCGCCAACATCCGGGGTCTTATCCGGGAAACCTCCCTTTCCCCGGAACACCTCATCTATCCCGTCTTCGTCCATGAAGGGACCGGGAACCAGCCCATCCCCTCCCTGCCGGGCTGCACGCGCTGGAGCGTCAAGGGACTGGTGGAGGAAGCTAAGCGCCTGATGGATCTGGGCATCCGGACGCTGGATCTTTTTCCAGCCATTCCGGATGAGAAAAAAACGCCGGACGCCTGCGAAGCCTGCAACCCTGACGGCCTCATCCCGCGCACCATTTACGCGCTCAAAAGCGAAGTGCCGGGCATCACCGTCATGACGGACGTAGCCCTGGATCCCTACAATTCCGACGGCCATGACGGCCTGGTGGAATTCCGCTCCGACGGAACGATGGAAATCCTTAACGACGATTCCGTGGAGGTTCTCTGCCGCCAGGCATTGTGCCACGCGGATGCCGGGGCGGATATCGTCTCCCCCAGCGACATGATGGACGGCCGCGTGGCCGCCATCCGCGCCACCCTGGATTCCGAAGCCCTGGACGATGTCTCCATCATGGCCTATACCGCCAAGTACGCCAGCGCTCTGTACGGGCCGTTCCGCGGAGCTCTGGAGAGCGCGCCCAAGGAAGGGGATAAAAAAACCTACCAGATGGATCCCGGCAACATCCGGGAAGCCCTTAGGGAAGCGCAGCTGGATGAAGCTGAGGGAGCGGACATCCTGATGGTGAAACCCGCCACATTGTATCTGGACGTTATGGCCGCCATGCGGAAGCAGGTGACCCTTCCCATAGCCGCCTACCATGTCAGCGGGGAGTACCTGATGATCAAGTCCGCCGCAGCCTCCGGCTGGCTGGATGAACGGGAAACCGTTCTGGAGACTCTAATATCCATCCGGCGCGCCGGGGCCGATATGATCCTTACGTATTACGCCCCCCAGGCCGCCGAATGGCTTCAACAACGCTGACGCCGCACGGCCACCGTACCGGAGGTGGACGTACGGGTCAGAACACCGCCCTCCGCATGTCCACCTCCACGAAAATCATTGTCGGCATCGTGATCGTCGTCGTTATGGCGCTCACTTCCTTCTGGGGTGTTTACGCTCCTTCTTTTTCGGAAGCCTATATACTGCCCGTCCAGATGACGGCGGCTGACGGAACACCGCTTGGCGACTTCCAGTGCCGTCCTGTACCCGGGGAAAACGGAAAGACGCTCCTGGTCTTCCGGGATGCGGATTTCTTGCGCCAGACTACGGGCGGCATGGTGCATTCCAAAATCATCCTTTCCTACAAAGGTACGCCGTTCTTTGAAGGAATTGTCCCCGGTCCCATGGAGGCCATTGAAATTCCCTCCGGCAGCCTTCCTCCCCCCTTCCGAGAACTCCGGCATCACTAAGGCCCCCCGGGAAGACGGCCTGTTATGGCATTGTTACTGAAAGGGCGCAGGTTTCTCTATACAACAGGGGAAATATTGTGGTTTTATAGAATCAAACGATGAGTGATTCAGCCTATACCATTCTGATTGCGGAGGACGACGACAGCATCAGGCATGCCCTGACGGACGTTCTGACCGCATCCGGCTACGAAGTGCTGGCTCTGGAAGAAGGCCTGGCCGCCATCCATGCCGTGCGGGAACGCAATTTCGACCTCGCCCTGCTGGATGTGGCCATGCCGGGCGCGGACGGATTCCAGGTGCTGCAGGTCATGTCTGAGGAACGCCCCGGAACGCCTGTCATCATGCTCACGGCCCGTGGAGAGGAGGAAGACCGCGTGCAGGGGCTCAAGCTGGGGGCGGACGACTATATTGTCAAGCCGTTCAGCATCCGGGAACTGCTCGCCCGCATCGAGGCCGTTCTGCGCAGGTCTCCGGAACGGCCGCGCCAGCTCCGGGAAATCAGGATCCCCGGCGCCACCCTGGACAGCGCCAACCGCCTGATCACCTTTAAAGACGGGAGGGAAACCTCCCTGACCGCGCGGGAATTCGAATTCCTCACCTATATGGCCACCCACCCCAACCGCGTTATCACGAGGGACGAACTGCTCCGGCGCGTATGGGACGTGGACCCGCGCCTGACGGATACGCGCTCCGTGGAAATGACCGTCATGCGTCTCCGGGACAAGCTCGGGGCCGCCTCCGCCTCCCCCCTGGAGACGCTTAGAAGCCAGGGCTACCGCTGGAATTCATCCTTCGTTTCCTGATCCGTGAACCGGCGCATACGCATCATTCTGCTGGCAATCAGCCTGCTGCTGGTCATCGGCACGCTCGGATGGCTCACCCATGTTCTGCTGGTGCAGGCGGAAGAAACAGGCCATTCCGAACAGCGTATCAGGGTGGAAGCCCTGGCCCATGAAGCCAAGCTGGAAATGGACCGCCTTCTGACCTCCTTCATCACATTCGAACAGGCCCGCGGCTATTTTGAATACCAGCCCGTTTACGCCTACAAACGCCCCTATGACCTGAGGATGGGCGCCCCGGCCCCCGGGGAAGCAACCCGTGGTTCCAATCTCGCCGCCTACCTGCCGGACTACGTTACAGCCTTCATTCAGATTTCCCCTGCCGGGCGCGTAACCGGCCCCGCTCTTCCCCCGGAGCTTGCCGGGCGGCTGAATGAACAGAAGGACCTTTACCAGCGGCTGAACGGCAAGGTCTCCTCCCTTACCTCCGTTCCGTCCAGCGGAAACCTCTGGACGGATATCCGGAATGAAATTCTGCATGAATCTCCGGAACCGGAGCCAACGGTATCCGGCTCTCCGGCACAAGTGGAAACTGTCACTTCCTTCGTTCCCGTGGAAGACGGAGGGAACCTTTACATCCTGCGCCAGGTGCACACCAGCCGCGGCATTTATTTGCAGGGGGCCCTGATGAACATGGACAACCTGAACAGACGCCTGCCCGGCCAGGTAAAGATGCTGCTTCCCCACAGCCGCCTGGCAACCTTCGACCCGTCCTCGCCGCCCCCGGAGGAAACCCGGCAGGCGGGCGCACTCCCCTTTGCCAACGCCCCCCTGATTTTCCTTCCGGGAGACACCAGAGCCGTTCCTCTTCAGGACCACAAAAAAATGCTGACCTGGACGCTCACCCTCATCTGGAGCATGGTGCTCCTGGGTGCGGCTGGGGTCATCTGGCTCATGCTGGGAACCTTCCGCCTGGAACAGCGCCGCGGGGACTTCGTCTCCGCCGTCACCCATGAACTACGGACGCCCCTCACGTCCTTTTCCCTGTACACGGAAATGCTGGAAGACGGCATGGTGCCGGAACAGAAAAAGCCGGAATACTATGCCAACATGCAGCGGGAATGCCGCCGTCTGGAACACCTGATTGAAAACGTACTCTCCTACTCCCGGCTTCAGCGGAACGCTATTCGCCGCGCGCGGGACACGCTCACCTGTCAGGAGCTTTTTGAACCCATTGCGGAAAAAATAGAACGCCGCCTCCGGGAGGCGGACATCAGCTTCTCCTTTGCCCTGGCCCAGCCCATCCGCATCCTTCCTATTCATACGGATGCCGTTTCCGTAGAGCAGATTATGGACAACCTGACTTCCAACGCCATTAAATACGCCAAGGGGGAAAACGCCAAAGTCCAGCTCACCGTCCAGGCGGACCGCCACAACATCGTCATCCGCTTCCGCGACAACGGCCCAGGAATTTCCCCGAAAAACCGCAAGCTTGTCTTCAAGCCCTTCCGGCGCACAAAAGACGCTACCAACAGCCGGAAACCCGGCGTAGGCCTGGGGCTGGCGCTGGCAAGGGACACGGCACGTTCCCTGGGGGGAGACCTGAAACTGGAATTCGGCACCCTGGGGGGAGCCAGCTTTCTGCTGACGATTCCCAAATCCTGAACCTGCCAGCGGGACAGCCGGGAACCAACCGGAATTCGCCTCCCGGTCCGTACGGAAAAACCTTCCTGGTTCCTCCCCTGCCTTTCCCGGACATCCCTGTAATATCCCGTCCGGGATGCTATGCGCTTGCCTTCCCGTGACGGATATGTGACATTGAACCGCAACGCACGGACAGGGGAAAACTTTCCGCTTGCTTCCCTTCCGGCGCGGCGGAACGAACAAACGCACGGACATGCCATCATGAGCAAAAGGATTTTGATTACCGGAGGCGCCGGCTTCATCGGCTCCCATCTCAGCGAACGGCTTCTCAGGGAAGGCCATGAAGTTATCTGCATGGACAATTTCTTCACGGGCAGCAAACAAAACATCCTCCACCTGACGGATTATCCCGGATTTGAAGTAATACGCCATGACGTTACCGTTCCCTATGTCATGGAAGTTGACCAAATCTACAACCTGGCCTGCCCCGCCTCTCCTCCCCATTATCAGTTTGACCCCATCCACACAATGAAGACCTCCGTGCTGGGCGCTCTGAATATGCTGGGCCTTGCCAAACGGTGCAAGGCCAGAATCCTCCAGGCCTCCACCAGCGAAGTATACGGAGATCCCATGGTCCATCCCCAACCGGAAACCTACTGGGGAAACGTCAACCCCGTGGGCGTCCGCTCCTGCTATGACGAAGGCAAAAGATGCGCGGAGACCCTGTTCATGGACTACCGCCGCATGAACGGGGTGGACGTTCGCATCATCCGCATCTTCAACACTTACGGACCGCGAATGAACCCTAACGACGGAAGAGTAGTCTCCAACTTCATCGTCCAGGCGCTGAAGGGGGAAGACATCACCATTTACGGAACGGGCAAACAGACCCGGAGTTTCCAGTACGTGGACGATCTGGTGGAGGGGATGGTGCGCATGATGGATACGGAAGGTTTTTCCGGCCCGGTCAACCTGGGTAATCCAGAAGAATTCACCATGCTGGAACTGGCGGAAAAAGTCATTGAAATGACAGGCTCTTCTTCCAAAACAGTATTCCGCCCTCTGCCCTTGGACGACCCGACCCAGCGCAAACCGGATATTCGGCTGGCAAAAGAAAAGCTGGGGTGGAAGCCTCATATTACGCTGGAAAAAGGGTTGGAAAAGACCATCGCCTATTTCCGGAGCATTCTCTAGAAATAAGGTAAGTCAATCTCAGCGGCTGCTGACAAAATTTCTATTGCATGCCATGCCCCACGGCAGACAGCCCGGAAATTACGGGGCCATTCATTTACCGGGGGTGCGGCATGCCAAACAGCCGGATATTACCCGTTTTTGACTGGCTCCGAAAGAACGGCTCCGCTAGCATAAGATGTTATGGAACATGCCAGCAACAAGGAAATCTATTCCGTTCAGGCAACCGTCCGCACTTACGAAAGCGGTGCGAATGGCCTGATGAAACCGGAAACGGTTCTGCACTGGTTTCAGGAAATAGCGGAAGCCCATGCCTCCTGCCTGGGTTTCGGCTATGATTTCGTAACGTCCCGCAGCCTGGCTTGGGTGGAAGTGCGCATGGATGCGGCCGTCAGCCGCCTTCCCCGGTGGAAGGAAACGGTGGAACTCCGAACCTGGACGGCCCAGGAAACGCCTCTGCTGGCGCGCCGCAACCTGGAAATCAGGGATGCCCAAGGCAACTGCATCGTTGCAGCAAGCTGTCTGTGGGCTGTCATTGATATACGCCGCAGGCGTCCGGTGCCATTAAACAGGCACATCAGCTCTTTCCCGGATACCCCATGCGACGAAACGGTAACTCCGGTATCCATGGATATTTCGGGACTTCTGCCAGTTATCAGGGAATGGACGGCGGAACGCCGCGATACGGATTTCAACCGCCACATCAACAATGCAGCCTACCTGTCCTGGGCCCTGGACTCCCTGCCGGACTCCTGGCTAGAGAACCATCAACTGACGGGAATTCACCTGCATTTCAGAAAAGAAACCCATGCGGGAGATTCCATGAAATCCCTGCTGTTCTTCCGTGACTCCCTCACTTCCCACCAGCTCATGCACGGAGATGAATTGCGGGTGGAAGTGGTATTGGAATGGAAAACCGCTGAAATCGCATAAAAAAGGCCCTGTTACTCGCGTTCCGGTTTTTTCCGGCTCCGGATAGCGGAAGAGGGGGCCGGGAACATTTGGCGCGTTTTTACCTCATTTTTGCCCCTCTTGGGGCACTGGCGGGTTTTCCCTGGGCAACAGAGCCGTTCCGGAGTTGTTCCGGAACGGCTCTGGAGGACCCGGAAGAAGGAGGCTGCGGGGAGCCTCCTTTCCCGTTACTTTCTGTTAGAAGTCGTAACGGTAGCCGACG
>Ga0137297_10036_pt1 | contig 115850 bp, 127 predicted proteins | sample RamsorincwithD2O_FD_97191 | JGI IMG/M metagenome (GOLD analysis project Ga0137297, IMG submission 97191) | Mouse cecal microbial communities from Vienna, Austria - Mucin amended with D2O | ecosystem: Host-associated > Mammals > Digestive system > Large intestine > Cecum | place: Austria: Vienna...
AAGAGAAGAACAAAGTATCTTTTTCCGCCTCCTGCCGGATCTTATTTTTGCTCTTCCTCATATACGCAAAAAGATTCGTCCGTTATTTACGGACGGTCCGTTTCTGAAAAAGCCGTAAATAACGGATGTTTTTGCAGGTATTGTAAAGCGTTACACTATTACAAAAAAACCACATCCCAAAAGAACAGGGTATTACTTACCAGCGATTCCACAAATTACAATCATGAAGTTTTTGTAAAACCTCTTGCGGGAAAAGAAAAGGAATGGTATCGTTAAAACAGACGTATATTTATAGAAAAAGCGCAGTAAGGATACCTATGGAAAACAGAGAAAATAAAGTACTGAAAAACAGCAGAAACAGCAGAGCCAGATTGCGGAAACAGGTACGCATCTTTGCAGTCATCGCAAGTCTTTCTGTTATTATAACGTTTGTAACGATCTTAGTCAGCGTTGGAATATGCCTTCACTATAAGAAGCAGTACAATGAAGTGGAAGCCTTTGCCGAGCAGGCAGCGCAGGGAAAAGAGGATGAGGAGGCAGTGGAGGCTGTCTCGGGGGAGATCGTCTATACCCAGGAGGAAGTGGATTCCATGGTGACTGCTGCGGTCACTAATGCAATTGACAATGCGGATTCGGAAGTCCTGCAGATTTTACAGGGCAGACTGGAAAACGGGGACGGCACCATGGCGATCCTGCGGGATCTTTACCCGGAACATGTGGTGATGTTAGATTCCGGTCAATACTATTTTTTGCCGATGCAGGAAGATCTGGCCTTCAATACCTATGCAGAAGACAATTTCATTGCGGAGGAGGGCGGCCTTGTCACCTATCAGGAAAATGGAGAAACCATCACAAAAAAGGGAATTGACGTGTCAAAATATCAGGGCGAGATAGACTGGGAAGCGGTTAAAAATGACGGCGTTGATTACGCGATCATCCGCGCGGGCATCCGCGGTTACAGCGAGGGTGGTATTCTGGAAGATGAATTTTTCCGTCAGAATATGGAAGGTGCTATTGCCAATAACATTCCTGTGGGGGTATACTTTTTTACCCAGGCGCTCAATGAGGAGGAAGCTCTGGAGGAGGCCAATTTTGTGATCGGGCTGTTGCAGGACTACTCGTTGACTTATCCGGTCTATCTGGATGTGGAAGATGTTAAGAAAGACAATTGCCGTACCAATAATCTGACAGTGGAAGAACGGACAAACAACGCGAAAGTATTTCTGGAAGCGATCGAGGCGGCAGGGTATCATCCGGCAATCTACGGCAATATGAAGACATTTTTGCTGATGTTGGATCTGTCGGCGCTTGAGCAGTATGATAAATGGTTTGCCGGGTATACATTACCGATCTATTACCCCTATGAGTATAAGATGCTGCAGTATTCGGAGAAGGGAAGAGTAGCCGGTATTACCGGACATGTGGATGTCAATATCTGTTTCAAGGAGTATGATGGGCAGGAATAAAAGCGGCAGTGGCTTTACAGGAGATAAAACGGTATGACAGTACTTCAGATTATTGCATGTTATTTGATTATTATGAATATAGTCGGTTTTTTCTTTATGGGAATTGATAAATGGAGAGCAAAAAAACACGCCTGGAGAATCTCTGAGGCGACGCTTCTTTTAGTTGCGGTGTTAGGCGGTGCGGCCGGTTCCCTGTTAGGGATGCACCTGTTCCACCATAAGACGAGACACTGGTATTTTCTCTATGGCATTCCCGCCATGCTGGTCGTACATATCCTGCTTGGTATTTTCATATGGAAAGGGCCCGTGCAGTTTATCTTTTTATAAAAGACAATACAATTGTGGGGATCCGACAACGTTCCGCCCAGCCGTAGAAGGATATATACTCCTCTTGCGGCTGGACAATATGTGTACGGCCCCCAATTTTTTTTAAATCGCCACAATCACCCCGCCATCATTGGCATACATGGAACTGACACCGGCAGTGTTCAGTATCTTAACTTCTTTAAATTTCGACCGCGCCAGCAGTAGTTTCTTCACCAGATCAGCCCGGTCCGGGCAGTTGCAGTGGGAAATATAAAGAACCTTCTGGTTGAGATCCTTTCCTTCACTGACAATGATATCCGCCATTTTGGTCAGTGCCTTTTTGATGCCTACGGACTGTCCTTTCTGGATGATAACGCCTTCGATCGCGCCCATCACAGGTTTGATGCTGAGCGTGGAGGCGATCAGGGCCTTTACGCCGGAAAGCCTGCCGTTTTTGCGGAGCGTTTCCAGATTGTCGAGTACAAAGTAAGTACTCATGGCGCTACGGAAAGTCTCCAGCTTTTTCACGATCTGGGCGAAGGGCAGGGAGCCTTCTTCCTCCCACTCCATGATCTTCATTGCAAGCTGGGTTTCCCCAATGCTGGCGGATTCCGAATCACAGACATAGATATCCTTTTTTCCGTATTCCTCTTCATAGAGGTGCTTTCCCAGAACAGCGCTGTTGTAACTGCCGCTTAAGTGGGAAGACAAGGTCACACAGTAAATATGCTCTGCGGCGGCCCGATAGGCGTCCCGATACCGTTCCGGGGAAGGACAGGCGGATTTGGGGCATTTCGGATAGGCGGCGACTCTGTTTAAAAAGTCCTTTTGATCAAAAGTTTCATCATCCTGAATCTGATAGTCTCCCACTTCTAATGTCAGGGGAACGCGCTCAAAGCGCGGATCGTTTTTATATTCCTCCGGAAGTTCGCAACAACTGTCAACCACAATTTTATAACGCATATCTTTTCTCCATTTTTTTTGAATATAGGGACAGTTCGTAAAGCGCACCGCCCGCTATTTTGTAACATGCAGAAAACGTTGCAGATAAGTCTGCACGTTCATTTAACAAAAACTTTGTTATCTGGTATTCATTACTACATGATAATATCATAAGAAACTATTTATTGCAATAGTATATGGAGAAAAAATGTGTTATACTCTTAATCATATAAAACAGATCCGGCCTGCAGCCGGATACGGGTGTGATTCAATTTTTATAATTTGTGAGAGGGAGAGGAAACGATGGAAATTTGTTTGAAAAACGGAGAACTGGAGGCGAAGATCTGTTCAAAAGGCGCGGAACTTGCGTCCCTTAGCAGAGGTGGAAGGGAATATTTGTGGAACGGGGATCCTGCTTACTGGAACAGGCATGCCCCCATCCTGTTTCCCATTGTGGGCAGTCTTAAGGGAAAGCAGTATCGCTATGAGGGAAAGACCTACGATATGGGACAGCACGGCTTTGCCAGAGACATGGAATTTACGGTGGTATCCCAGACGGAAAAGAAGCTGGTGATGGCACTGTCTGAGACGGAGGAGACGCTGCGAAATTATCCGTTCCGCTTCCTGCTGGAACTTTCCTATGAACTGAAGGAGGACGGGCTGCTTGTAGGCTGGCGGGTGAAAAACACGGATCGTAAGACGATGCATTTTTCCATCGGCGGACATCCGGCTTTCAACTGTCCGATGGAGGGAAAAGGAAAACAGAGCGATTACATGCTGCGGTTTAAAAAGGACGGTAAGCCGCTGACAGAGATCATTTCCGCGGTGATCGTGGAAGGCGGTCTGGTGGGGGAGGATACGCTGGAATTCGGCCTGGAGGACGGGTATGTGCCGCTTACGAAGAATCTGTTTGACACCGACACGATCGTGCTGGAGGATGGACAGACGGACGAGGTGTCTTTGTATGATCCGGAGGGAAAAGAGTATGTGCGGGTAAGCTTTCCGATGCCCATCGTCGGGATCTGGACGCCGATTCAGAAAAATGCGCCGTTTCTCTGTATTGAACCCTGGTGCGGCAGATGTGATGGCGCGGATTTTGACGGGGAACTGCCGGAGAAGAGGTGGGGCAACGCGTTGGAGCCAGAGGAGGTATTCGAGACGGCTTACGAGATCCGGGTGAAGTAAGCGCCGAAAACAAAGATAGCCTGCATTGTGATAGGACGCGCCCTGTTCTCATAATCATATAGAAAGAGATGATATGATCAGGAGAGCAGGGTAACTTATGGAGAAGAAACAGGGAAAGATAAATATCGCGAAGCTGATGAAAACCGCTTTCTGGGCGGCGATACTGGTGCTGGTACTTTTTTTCGGGAAAAGGCTTTTGCCGGGGGACGAGGCGGATCCGGAAAAGGACGGCGGCGTTTCCGGGAATGAAAACACAGTCGGCTATCGGGAAAATGACGGGGATGAGATACAAAGAAGCGCCACCGTTGTATCCCACGGCGGAGAACAGTATGTGGAGGCCGCGTCTTCCGGAAGCTGGGGACTTGGATTTGGCGCGGACGGCAGTGAAACACAGCCTACCGGCAGTCTTTCCAAAGAAGAACTGGCGGAGTATGACGCCTGGTATCTGGGGGCGGATACGGAAAAAGTCCTGTACCTGACTTTTGACTGCGGCTATGAGAACGGCAATACGGAAAAGATTCTGGATGCATTACACAAGCACAATGCAAAGGCCACATTTTTTGTGGTGGGGCATTTTCTGGAGAGTGCGCCGGATCTGGTGAAACGGATGAAAGAGGAAGGGCATATGGTGGGGAACCACACCTGGCACCATCCGGATATGGATACCATCGCCGAGGAGGCCAAATTCAGAGAGGAACTTGACCTGGTTGCGGCAAAATACAAAGAGATCACGGGAGAAGAGCTAAACCACTTTTACAGACCGCCCCAGGGAAAATATAATCTGAACAATCTGGCGATGGCGAAAAAACTGGGATATCAGACGATCTTCTGGAGTCTCGCCTATGTGGATTGGAATGTGGACGCCCAGCCCACGAAGGAGGAAGCGTTCTCAAAATTGACTGGAAGAGTCCATCCGGGAGCTGTTGTGCTTCTGCATAATACGTCGAAGACAAACGGCGAAATTTTAGATGAGTTATTAACAAAATGGGAGGAAATGGGGTATCATTTCGGTACTTTAGAGGATCTGACATCATGAAAAAACTTGTAGCAGGCATTTTGGCCCATGTGGATGCGGGAAAGACCACGCTCTCAGAGGGGCTGCTTTATCAGTGCGGCGCGATCCGCAGGCTGGGGCGGGTGGATACCCGGGATGCTTTTTTAGATACCTACGAACTGGAAAAAGAGCGGGGGATCACCATATTTTCCAAGCAGGCTCTGCTGCGGTATAAGGATATGGAGCTCACCCTGCTCGATACGCCGGGGCATGTGGATTTTTCGGCGGAGATGGAACGGACACTGCAGGTACTTGACTATGCGGTGCTGCTCATCAGCGGCGCCGACGGCGTGCAGGGACATACAAAGACTTTGTGGCGTCTCCTGAAAAGGTACGGGATTCCCACTTTTTTATTTTTTAACAAGATGGACCAGCCGGGAACCGATAAGGAGGCGCTTTTGCGGGAAAGTCTGGGAGACGGGATCGTTGACTTCTCCAGTCAGAATACGGAAGAATTTTATGAAAACATAGCGGTCTGTGAGGAAAAACTGCTGGAAGGGTTTCTGGAGACGGGGCGGATCGATCAGGAGGAGATCGTCCGGCTGATCAGGCAGAGAAAACTGTTTCCCTGCTTTTTCGGTTCCGCTCTGCGGCTTCAGGGGGTGGAGGAGCTGTTAGAGGGGCTGTATCGTTATACGGAAATGCCGGCTCCCGGGGGAGCGGCCACATCGGGAGATAACAGGTTTGCCGCAAGGGTATATAAAATTTCCAGGGATAAACAGGGAAACCGGCTGACGTTTCTGAAGGTAACGAAAGGAAGCCTGAAAGTCAGAGAGACGCTGACCGGGAAAATGCCGCAGGAGGGCGGTCTGTGGCAGGAGAAGGTGACGCAGATACGCAGTTATTCCGGAGAAAAATACAGTACTGTCGATACAGCCGACACAGGCGGTATCTATGCGGTGACAGGCTTGTCATATACTATGCCGGGAGATGGACTGGGGGCGGAAAGTGCCAGGGTGGAACCTGTGCTGGAACCGGTGTTGACCTATCAGGTCTATCTGCCGGATGATGTGCAGCCAGCCATGGCACTGCCGAAGCTCAGACTGCTTGAGGAGGAAGAGCCGGCTCTTCATATTCTGTGGGAGGAGCATTTGCAGGAGATCCATGTGCAGCTGATGGGACCGGTCCAGCTGGAAGTGCTGCAGAATATGATCGCGGAGCGGTTTCAGATGGGGGTGAACTTCGGCCCCGGGAATATTGTATATAAGGAAACCATCGTGGATGCGGTGGAAGGCGTCGGACATTTTGAACCGTTGCGGCATTATGCGGAGGTGCAGCTGCTTCTTGAGCCGGGAGAGCCGGGGAGCGGCCTTCAGACGGCGGTGGACTGCAGCGAGGATCTGTTAAGTAAAAACTGGCAGAGGTTGGTGTTGACGCATCTGGAGGAGCGGGAGCATAAGGGCGTGCTGACCGGTTCCGCCCTGACGGATGTAAAGATCACGCTGACCGGCGGAAAGGCCCATCTGAAGCATACCGAGGGCGGTGATTTCAGGCAGGCGACCTACCGGGCGGTGCGCCAGGGGCTGATGCAGGCAGAATCGGTGCTGTTGGAGCCGTATTATGAATTTACGCTGGAGATTCCTGCGCAGATGACGGGGCGGGCTATGACCGATTTAGAGCGCATGCAGGCAAGGATATCGTCGCCGGAAATATCCGAAGAGACAGCCCTTTTGCGGGGACAGGCCCCGGTCGCCTGTCTGCAGGATTATCAGATCGAAGTGACAGCCTACACGAAGGGGCAGGGACATCTGACCTGTCTGCCGGCGGGCTATGCCCCCTGTCATAACCCGGAGGAAGTCCTGGAAAAGATCGGGTATGATCCGGAGGCGGATCTTTACAATCCTTCTTCTTCCGTATTCTGCGCCCACGGGGCGGGGTATCTGGTGCCCTGGTATGAGGCGGCCGCCCACATGCATGTGGAGAGCGGGAGAAAGGAGCGGCCCGAAGGGAGCGGGCAGCCTGCGGGGAGAGCGCCGGAAAAAAGAGCCGGCCAGGAGAGGCGCCGCAGGGAGGCACTGGGCGCGGAGGAGATCGACGCCATTCTGGCGGGGGCTTCCCATGCAAACAGCCGTCCGGAGGGCGAGGGACGGAAATGGAATGCAAAGGGAAAGCACAGGCGAAGCGGCAAAGCGGCGCCTGCAGGCAGCCCATCGTCATCAGACGGTGCGGCAAGGACACTGGAATACGGGAAAGCGCAGGCGGAGCGGAAAAAGGAGCAGGAGAGGAAGGCGTATCTGCTGGTGGACGGCTACAATATTATCTTCGCCTGGGAGGAGCTTCGGGAGCTTTCGGCAGTCAATATCGACGGTGCCAGAGGACGGCTTCTTGATATCCTGTGCAATTATCAGGGGATGCGGCAGTGTGAAGTGATCGCGGTCTTTGATGCCTACCGGGTGAAAGGGCATGATACGGAGCTGTTTGATTACCATAATATCCATGTGGTCTACACGAAGGAGGCGGAGACGGCGGATCAGTATATTGAGCGTTTTTCCCACGAAAACGGCAGAAAATATGACGTCACGGTGGCTACTTCCGACGGACTGGAGCAGATCATTATCAGAGGCCAGGGATGCCGCCTGTTATCGGCCAGAGAGCTGAAAAAGGAGATTGACTATTATAGTCAGGAACTGAAAGCAGAGTATCTGGCCAGGCAGCCTGCGGGAAAACGCTTTATGTTAGAAGGCATGGAGGAGAGGCTGCGGGAGGAGCTTGAGTGACAAAGGAAGTGCATGCCGATGAGATTTATATTATTGGAGTGAAGGCTGGCAATTGATTGTTTTGAAGAAGCAAGTTATAATTAATCGACTGTTTGCGGGCGGTGAAACCAGCAGAAAACAAAATACTGATTATGGCAGGATCGGTAATGTTAAGTTTACAGGCTATGAGAAAATGATGGATCAAATTAAATTTGATTGGGGGGGTATTACCATGAGATCCAAAGAAGCAAAGGCAAGAGTGAAAATAAATGATATGCTCAAGGAAGCAGGGTGGCGTTTCTTTGATGATGAAAATGGATCCGCCAATGTCTCTGTGGAAGCAAATGTAAAGATGACCCGTTCACAGATCGATGGAATGGGAGAGAACTTTGAAAAATCTGTAAACGGATATGTGGATTTCCTCCTTCTCGACGAAAATAATCGGCCGTTCATTGTGCTGGAAGCCAAATCAGAAGAGATTGACCCATTAGTCGGAAAAGAGCAGGCCAGAGAATATGCCGGCAATTTATATGTTAAATATGTCATTTTGTCAAACGGGAATGTGCATTACTTCTGGAACATAGAAAAGGGCAATCCGCAGCTCATTACTGCTTTTCCAAGTTATGAATCTTTAAAAAGTAGCAAAGCGTTTTCTTCTGACATCTCAAAACTTTATAATGAGAAAATTGAAAGTGACTATATAGCTGTAACACAGATGACAGACTATGCGAAGGATCTGCGATATCAGAATGAAGAGACAAGACAGGATTTCATCAGAGATCATGGCTTACGTTTTCTGCGCAGGTATCAGATCCGTGCGATTGAGTCCCTGCAGAAAAGTGCTAAATCAGGAAATACCAGATATTTGTTTGAGATGGCAACCGGAACGGGGAAAACATTAGTATCTGCAGCTGTCATTAAACTGTTTTTACGCACCGGAAATGCAAAACGTGTTTTATTTCTCGTTGATCGCCTGGAACTTGAAAATCAGGCACAGAAAAGCTTTCGTGATTATCTGAAAAGAGATTACACTTCTCTTGTCTTCAAAGAGCATCGGGATGATTGGAAAAAAGCAGATATTGTTGTTACTACTGTGCAAAGCCTTCTTTACAACAATAAATATCGACGGCTGTTTAAACCGACCGATTTTGATCTGGTGATTTCAGACGAAGCGCATCGCAGTATCAGTGGAAATGCCAGAGCTGTATTTGAATATTTTCTGGGATATAAATTGGGCCTCACGGCAACACCAAAAGATTATATTAAAAATGTTGATATAGAGAAACTTAAAATGACCGATATTCGCTCCTGGGAGAGACGGCAGCTTCTTGATTCCTATGAGACATTTGGATGTAAAAGCGGTGATCCAACTTTCAGATATAGCTTAATAGATGGGGTAAAAGATAAAGAGGGTCCGTTTTTGGTTAATCCCACTGTTGTAGATGCCCGTACGGATATCACGACACAGCTGCTCTCGGATAGAGGATATTCCGTGGTTGTTAAAAGCGGTGAAAACGAGGATGAGGATGAAGAAGAGAGCTTTTTCGGGCGAAATTTTGAAAAAACTTTTTTCTCGGGAAATACAAATAAAATGTTCTGTAAAACGTTTCTTCAAAATGCATTGAGGGATCCCATTTCGTCTGACGTGGGAAAATCTATCATATTTTGCGTCAGCAGGAAACATGCCGCAAAAATCACTGAGATACTTAACGAATATGCTGAGGAAATCTGGCCGGGCAAATACAACTCTGATTTTGCCATGCAGATCACATCCGATATAACAAATGCGCAGGCATATACCATTAATTTTCAGAACAATAATTTGAGCGGATATACCGGGTTTCCTGAAAATTATAAAAGTTCCAAAACCCGTGTCTGCGTTACGGTAGGTATGATGACGACAGGATATGATTGCACGGATCTTCTTAATGTTGTTTTAATGCGGCCGATCTTTTCGCCGGGTGACTTTGTCCAGATAAAAGGCCGGGGGACCCGTATCTGTGATTTCAAATATACCTGTGTCGAAGGAGGGCGCCGGGAAACCGTCAGGAAACCTAAAACGACATTTAAACTATTTGATTTTTTTGGAAATTATGAATATTTTGAAGAGGCCTTTCTATATGACGAAGTAATAAAATTGCCTCGGCGGCAGAAAGAGAAGGGACAGTTTGGAGATGGAGAGGCAAATACAGACAGGCAAAAGATTGAGTCATATGAATCTTTTGAACCGGATGAGATTCGTTTCCTGACGGAAATTGCTGTTGGCGCCGAAGGAATGAAGATTGATCGAAAGCTATATGAGAAATTTGAGGAAACGATCAGGGAGGATGAATATATTAAGCGACAGGTTGCTGCTGGCGATTTTAATGCGGTTGAGCAATATATCATACGGGAGCTGTTCGATAAGCCGGATGATTATATCAATATGGATAAATTACGGCGGGCGATAAATATAGATCGCCGCGTAAGCCTGCGCGAAATAATTGATAAGGTTTTTGGATTTATTCCCGGATACAAATCAAAACATGAATTAGTCCAGGATGAGTTCGAGCGGTTTAAACAGACTTGTGAGATACCTGCTGACAGGTATTATGATATCAAAAATTTTTTTGAGGTATATCTGACAGACAAATATGTTCGCCGGGTTTTTGAGGATAAGAACCCGCAGATGCTTGCGGACTGCCCCACATTTACCATGGGAGACCTGAAACAATTAGGTACAGCCAATGCGAGGATGGTCATGGATTATATATCTGACCATGTAAATGTAAACCGCTTTACAAATTGAAACAGGAAGGGATAAAAAGAATGCTGAGTTTCGATATGAAAAATAAATTAAATACACTGAGAGACATTCTTGTCGGAAAGGTTCCTGATCCAAAATCCCAGGTCGAACAGATTACAATTGCAATGATATTCAAATTCATGGACGACATGGATAAGGAATTCCTCGAGGATGAGTTCTTTGGCGGGGAAAGAAAATTTTTTGTTGATACGGAAAAGGTGAAATATTCCAAATATGCCTGGAGCAATCTGATGAATCCGCAGATAAGCGGTCAGGACCGGGCGGATTTATACCGTGAAGGAATTGAGGCAATGCAGCGAAATCCCAATCTTCCTGATTTTTTTCGAGATGTGTTTCGCAATGCATACATTCCGTTTCGGGATGCGGAAACCATCAATCTTTTCCTGAAAGAAATCAACGATTTCACTTATAACAGCCAGACCAGTGAGGATCTGGGAGAAGCCTTTGAGATGCTTCTCAGCATTATGGGTTCGCAGGGCGATGCCGGACAGTTCAGAACGCCCAGGCACATTATAGATATGATTGTTGAAATTGTTCAGCCGACAAAAAACGATCGTATCCTTGATCCTGCCTGTGGAACAGCCGGATTTTTAATATCTGCCTATAAATATATTTTAAACCATAGTCTTGACAGTGAGGGACATATTTCCCTTACTCCTGATGAAAAAAAGAAAATGATGAGAAACTTCGAGGGGTATGATATTTCCCAGGATATGGTGCGTCTGTCACGGGTGAACATGTATCTTCATCATTTTGCCAAACCGAGAATTTTTGAATATGATACCCTGACAAGTTTGGACCGCTGGGAGGAGCAGTTTGATGTCATTCTTGCCAATCCTCCGTTTATGACGCCGAAGGGAGGAATTAACCCTCATAATCGTTTCAGAGAGCCGAATGTTAAGCGCAGCGAAATACTTTTTGTTGACTATATTGCAGAACATTTATCTCCAAATGGACGTGCCGGCATTATCGTACCGGAGGGGGTTGTTTTTCAGTCTGCAAATGTATACAGAAAACTTCGTAAATATTTAATTGACGAAGGATTTCTTTATGCTGTTATATCCCTGCCCGCCGGTATTTTTAATCCGTATAGCGGTGTCAAGACAAGCGTACTTTTGATAGACAGAGCTTTGGCAAAACAAAAGGATGATGTGCTTTTTGTAAAGATGAACAGTGATGGTTTTGATTTGGGCGCACAACGCAGGGAAATCGGACAAAATGATATTCCGGATATTATTGATCTTGTAAAGGCTTATCAAAATAGTAAAGATGTATCCGGAAGTCCGCTTGTCCAGCTTGTCAGCAAAAAAAGGATCGCAGATCAGGATTACATACTTGTCGGAGAACGTTTTAAAGAAACGGCAGCGGTTAAAAGCGCCTGGCCGGTGGTGAAACTTGGCGATGTCTGCATTACATCATCGGGCGGCACTCCGAAAAGCAATGTAGAAGAATACTACAAAAACGGTACAGTAAACTGGCTGAAAAGTGGAGAGGTATCTCGCGGTTTTATTTATGAAACGGATGAGAAAATTACCGAAAAAGCGCTTGCAAATTCATCGGCAAAAATTTTTCCGGAAAATACGGTCGTCATAGCCATGTATGGTGCGACTGCCGGCCAGGTGGGCCTGCTAAAAGTTAAAAGCAGTACAAACCAGGCAGTCTGTGCGGTATTGCCGAGCGATAATTTCATACCGGAGTTTTTATATTATTTACTGAGAACGAAGCGCGACTTTCTGGTCAGCCTTTCTACTGGCGGAGCACAGCCAAATATTTCTCAATCGATCTTAAAAAACCTGCAAATACCCATGCCGCCGCTTTCTGTTCAGAAAGAAATAGTGGAAGAGATCGAGAACTGTCAGAAAATCATAGATGGCGCAAAACAGATCGTGGATCATTATAAACCTGTTGTGAGGCCTGATGAAAGCTGGAGTGATTACAATATTGGTGATCTGTATGATATCAGTTATGGCGTAACAGTTTCCATCCCTCAAAACGAAGACAAAAATGGAATAAAAATTGTGTCCACGGCAGAACTTGGTCTGAACGGGCTGTTAGACTTAAGTAAAATCAGGAAAATAAAATATGAAGAGAAATATCGAAAATTTATTTTAAAGCCGGATACACTGCTGTTTAACTGGAGAAACGCGCCTAAACATGTCGGAAAAACCGCACTGTTTCTGGAAACAGATGATGAATATATAAATGCTTCTTTTCTGTTGGCTTTATCAAACAAGGATGAGTCCGTTGCCGATAATATGTTTGTCTGGTGCGCAATAAACAATTTGCGGGAAACAGGGTATTTTATGCGAAACTCACGCCAGGCGGTAAATCAGGCAAACTTTAACGCAGAATTGCTGGCACGGACAAAAATCAAACTTCCGCCGATCGAAGTTCAAAAACAACTGGCTGCCCAGCTCAATGAAGAAATGGCTGTTGTTAAACAGAACAGGCGGCTTATGGAAATTTTTGAGCAGAAGATAAAAGACAGGATCAGTGAAGTCTGATCTCCGGGTGTAATTCATACAGCAGGTGATTTTATGAACGAATATATAGATAAATTGAATATGTATCTGCCGATTGATTTTGCGGATGAGGAAAATAATGCCTACCGTCAGTATTTGATTGAGAGCTTTCATGAAAATTGTGAAAAGGGAAAGCATCAATTTGCATTGATGGCTTTTCACATGCTCTTTATGTCATTCCTGTACAAGGAATTCTGGGAGTTAAAACAATTCAGCTTCAGCAAAGTGCAGGGATTATGTAAGTCAGATGCAAAATTTAATGGAATAAACAATATTTTTGAGGCATCCATTATTCCGGAAAAAACCATGATAGACCAGTACCTGAGCATTCATTCATGGCATGTAAATAAAAAGAATGCTGTAAAAGAATTTGTAGATAAAAGGGATAACTGTGCCCATGCGAGCGGTTTCATTCAATACGATGCGAGTGAATCAGAAAGAATTTATCTGGATGTTCTTGATCAGGCACAGAAAATATCACAGGCTAATAAGCAAAATGTAGTTGACATCATTCAGAAGAAATTGATTGATTTTATTAAAAACGAAGATGAATTTAATGCGAAAACAAGCGGCGAATTTATTTCTGATCTGATAAGAGAAGTAAAGATATCACCCCGTGATATCAGTTATGTTTTATCAGCTGATACGCCACAGATTGTAACGGATGATACTTCAGGCATTTTCGTTGTTGCATATTTTTTTGCCATGCTGCAGCTGCATTCCGGGTATCTGCAAAATTCTGTTGAAAATACCCTGAATATTCCTGACGAATATTTTGCGGACAGGCTTTATCTCTATCTCGATACACTTGATGCCGACAGGAAACTGGCATTACAGGTGCAGGTCGAGGATGAAATGGAATATTTAAATGCCTGCGGTACTCTGATATCGGTTGGGAAACTTTCTGATATCTGGTGAAAATCGGAATTTTGCATTACATAAAACGGCGCGAACCCTGAACCCACCCGGTTCGGCTTCGCGCCATAACCTGCGGAAGAAGGGACTTGAACCCTCACGTCGTTTCCAACACTAGATCCTTAGTCTAGCCTGTCTGCCAATTCCAGCACTTCCGCATATCACATATGGAATGGTTTTCCAACCACGCTTATCATAATACCATTATCACATTTTTCTGTCAACAAAAATTTTTGCTTTGACAGATGATTAACAGACTTATATGCAAATCAGGTGAGAAAGCAATTTTATGGAAAATATAGGTTATTTCTTTTAAACTTATTGCTTGACTAAACAGTGCTTTTGCACTAGAATATTTTACAAGGGAAACAGAGATAAAATTACGAAAGTGAGGGAGTTTTAAAATGAACTTGGCAAATATGAGGATTCAGAAACGATTGACCACGAGCTTTCTGATTGTGGCAGCATTGTTGAGCACTGCGGGTATTATCGCCGCTATCGCATCGTTTATTATGGGACGCCAGTATTCCAGCGCTCTGGTGAATTATGGTTTTGCCCAGGGTGACGTAGGAAGGATGATGACAGAGTTTACAAACCTGCGAAGCGACACCCGGGCGATTATCGGCTACAGTGATCCTGATGCAATTCAGGAGATTTATGCGGATTACCAGTCAGTCAGAGCAAGTTTTGAAGAGGCAATGGTAACGGTTGGCGACGGGCTGGTATCAGAAGATGCGAAGAAAAGCTACGCACAGCTTGAGACCGCAGTGGACAAATACTTCCAGATCGAATCCGAGGTGCAGCAGCTGACGGACGGCGGAGGCGAAGGAAGCATCGCCGCGCAGGAGAAGGCCATCACAGAGATGGGACCTGCCTATCAGGAAGCATATGCCTGCATGGAAGCGATCATGGAATCCAAGACGCAGACAGGTACCGCGCTCAGCAAGACGCTGGGGATCGTGGTATACGTAGTCGTTGCTGCGATTGTAGTACTGGTAATCATAGGCGTGATCATTGCCATGAATCTGGGGACAAGGGTGGCAACCGGCATTGCGAGACCTCTGATGGAACTGGCGGATCGGTTTGATAAATTCTCGAAAGGTGATCTGGAGAGCGAGTTCCCTGTATATAACCGTCCGGATGAAGTGGGCGATATGATGAAATCCGGACGCGAAATGAGTCGTGTACTTTGCGGTGTTATCCAGGATCTGAAACAGGCACTGGTAAAACTTGCGTCCGGTGACTGGACTGCAACTTCCCAGTATCCGGAGATGTTCATCGGCGACCTGACTGCGATCGCACAGGGCATGGATAACACGATCAACAAGATGAACGAAGCGTTACATAGCATCAGAGATGTATCTGAGCAGGTGTCCGTAGGTGCCAGCGGCCTTGCGGAGGCAGCGCAGTCTCTGGCTGAGGGTGCAACAGATCAGGCCGGTGCAGTGGAAGAACTGCAGGCTACGATCGCAAATATTACAGAAGCAGTAAATCATACGGCAGAGAAGACAAAAGAATCCTACGAGCAGGCTCAGGAATATTCCGAGAAAGCGGATGCCAGCCGCGGCGAGATGGAAAAACTTATGGAAGTTATGGGGCGTATCAACGAGACATCTCAGCAGATCGGCAATATCATTTCCGAGATCGAAGATATTGCGAGCCAGACAAACCTGTTATCCCTGAATGCTTCTATCGAAGCTGCAAGAGCGGGCGAAGCCGGCAAAGGCTTTGCAGTCGTTGCTGACCAGATCGGAAAACTGGCTGATCAGAGTGGTAAGTCCGCAGTGGATACCCGTCGGTTGATCGAAGGTATTCTGCAGGAGATCGAGGATGGCAACAATGTTGCCGGACATGCGGCAGGTTCCATCGCAGAAGTAGTGGAAGGTGTAAACCAGATTGCAGGAACAGTTTCCGGACTGGCACAGGTTTCTTCCGAACAGGCAGAGTCCATGGGACAGGTGGAGATCGGTATCAATCAGATTTCCGAGATTGTACAGTCCAATTCGGCTGCTGCTGAAGAGCTTTCCGCAACCAGTGAGGAAATGCTTGCACAGGCAGAGACAATGACTAACCTTGAGAAACAGTTTACACTGAAAGAAAATTAAGGAAAGCAAAAGTTTTTGCAATATAAAAAAAGAGCCATCCTGCGATTGATGCAGGGTGGCTCTTTTAGGCTTAATATCCGAGATTTTCCGGTACGATAAACAGCTTGATCCTGCCTGGATGACTGCTGCGGCGGGTGATCATGGTGTGACTGCATATACTCTCTTTGGAAAAGCAGTGAGCACATTTGCCGAGTGTATGGCAGGGAGTGTCCCTGTGCAGACGCTGTACGTTGGCCGGGGCGGCAATATTTTCGATCCGGTGTATTCCCTCTTCTATGGATCCCACAAATTTATTCATACCTGCAATAATAAAAACTTTATCCGGCCCCTGCATCAGGCAGGCCAGACGGTTTCCGTTTCCGTCAATATTGATCAGCTCACCGTCATATGTAATCGCGTTGGTGCTCATCAGAAAGATGTCTGCCATAACAGCTTTACCGTAAAATGCCCGTTTTTCTTCAGGGGTCTTTGCGACAGTTCGATCTAACAGAGTGTAGTTTCCGTTATGAATGGCATCTGTCAGGCCACATTCTACAATGGATTGTGATCCTCCCCAGGTGATAGAGCTGCCGACAGGAATTCTTTTTAAAATATCCTCCACCATAGCGCCGGAATTTTCGTAGAAAAATGCTTCGATGTCCCGTTGTGCCAGATTTTTGATTATACCTGGTACAGCAGCTTTAAAAGCGGCCTGTAAATTGTTCATACAGGTATCCTCCTTTTTTATTGTTTTCTTTCAGTATAATATGAAGCGGTTTGGAAAGCAATCATTTGATAATGGAATGACAGGAAGATGTAAAACTTTTGCAGCCCTGGCATCGATCGTCATTAAATAATGCGTAAAAAGACAGATAAATTGTATGAATTTTTTGAAAAATCAAAAACAATATATAGCTTTAAAAAAATATGGAAAAATTTTAAATTTTATCAAAAAATGTATTGACAATTGTGGGATAGGTGATATAATGGAAACATAAACAGAGAGAAAAAAGAAAAGGCGGTACGGTCCAATGAAAAAGTAAACTGAAACTAGAATAATAGTAGAATAAGGATGGTATGGTCCAATGGACAGGTAAAAGAAATATTTCAGATAAAAGATAATTTAAGAGGTGCAGACCAATGGGCTGATAAGAAAAAACTGAAAAGTGAATAAAGGAGAAAAGAGCCGACGGATAAAAGAAGTATGAGATCCGGGGCAGAGGTAAGATAAAAAAATAGAACATGATAAAGGTGGGACAGACCAATGGGCCATTAAAACGAATTTAAAAAATATATGAGAATATATGAAAAATGAATACGATAAAGCCAGAAGAGAAATCGGAAGGTAATTCTGAAATAATGGTACAACGGTTGTTAAACACCGATTATTATAAATCATGAAATCTAAGCAAAGGAGGTACGGACCACCTAAAACATAAACTTTAACAGGAGATGAATAAGGAACCGGAAACAAGCTGAAGCGGACGAGTACATCTGAAAGAGTAACGAGAGGAAAGAACAGAAAAGAAAACGTTACAGTACACAGGTACAAAAACAGGGAGAATGGAAAGGATGCGGAAGACCAAAAATTTCATATAGATTGTAGTAAAAAATGGAGGAAAGACCATTGGACACAATAGTTTAGAAGAGGGTATTAGTCGAAAAGATTGATACCCTCTTATCATGCTCGGAGAAACTTTTTTTATTTAGAAGGCTTTTCCTGTAGAAATTTGCAGATAGATAAGGTATAATATCGTATAATATAGACAGATATTATACCGACTCAAAGTTTTTCGGGGCTCTGCCCGCATTTAAAAGGGAAGAAGTGGTAAAGAAGGTCAATACAGGAATGAGGAAATTATGAAAAAAAACAGAAAATCGGAAAAAGAGTACAGTAAAAAACGTTTGTTTGCAATGGATGATGAATATGATAATGATTATGACGAAGATGAAGAAGATGACGATGAAGAAGATGACGATGAAGAAGATGACGACGAAGAGGATGACGACGAAGAGGATGATGATATAGAAGAAGATGACGATTATGATGACGAAGAAGATATGGATGATGAAGAAGATGTAGACGACGATGACGATAGCTGGAGCAGTGAGGACGAAAAGCGTGCCCGCAGGAGATCCCGTCGGATCAGAAACCAGATTCTTGCATATGTTGTAGTTCTGCTTTTGATAGGAGGCGCTTTAGCCGGAGCATTTTTTGGCGGAAGAAAACTTGTTCAAAAATTTCAGGCAAGTAAGCAGGAAAAAGAACAGCAGGAAGAGCAGGAAGAGATTATGCCAGAGGAAGATCCTGTTGTGGATTTAGAAAGTGATCCCGAGGAGCAGCCTGTGGAAGAAGAGCCGGCCCTCAGTCCTCTGGATGCGATCGTAACGGCGCGGATCGCAGAGATGCCTCTGGAAGAGAAAGTAGCAGCGCTATTTATGGTGACGCCGGAGCAGCTTACCGGTGTGGATGTGGTAACCAAAGCAGGAAATACAACAAAAGAAGCACTGACAAAATATAGAGTGGGTGGTCTTGTTTATACGGAAAATAATATTACTGGTGAAGATCAGTTAAAGGAGTTGTTGAAAAATACAGCATTGATCGATGAGACATTGTTTCTGGCAGTGAACGAGGAAGGCGGAGAGAACTCTGCGGTTGCGTCCAAACTTTCTGTGACGGAAGTACCTGATATGGCATCGGTGAGTGGTACAGATGGTGCAAATAAGGCGGGCAGTGACACAGGAGCATATCTCGCAGAATATGGTTTTAATCTGAATCTTGCACCCGTGGCCGATGTGAAAATATTGGAAAACAGTATTCTCGGAAACAGAAGTTTTGGAACAGATGCCGCACAGGCAGGGGAGATGGCTGCGGCTTATATAAGCGGGTTAACGGGAATGGGAGTCAGTGCCTGCGTAAAAACATTCCCAGGTTTAGGGGCTGTGATTGAATCTACGGCAGACGGTATGGCTGATACGGAGCGCAGTCAGAGCGATATGGAAAGCGCGGAATTTCTGGCATACCAGGCGGCAATCAATGCAGGCAGTGAATTTGTTATGGTAGGGACAATGTCGGCGCCCGGCCTGACCGGTGATAATACGCCCTGCTGTCTCTCCCAGACGGTAATCGGATTGCTTCGGAATAATCTGGGATTTGATGGAATTGTGATTACAGGAGCTTTAAACGAGGCGGCAGTTAAAGACTATAATACATCGGCTGAAGCTGCGGAAAAAGCTTTACGGGCAGGTGCTGATATGATTTATTTGCCTGAGAACTTTAAGGAGGCGTATGAGGGACTGTTGCAGACAGCTGAAACCGATGAGGCCCTGCGGAGCCGTATCGATGAGGCTTTGCTTCGAATTTATCGTGTAAAATACAAAGATAAGGATATTACTGCTTCTGAGAGCGATGTGCCGGAAGAGGGAGAGAGCGGGGAAGAGGTTCTCGCAGAATAAAAATCATATATTACAGAATGAATCAAGGCTGTCTGGTGAAAAACGGGCAGCCTTTTGTGTATTCGGTTTGAATTCAGAACAAAAATGCAAATGATACTGATATAAAAAATTTGAAAAGATATTGACAGGATATCGGTATGGTAGTATATTAAACATATGAACAAATGCTCATATGTTCAGTCGTCGCATTATCCGTATGACATGTTTATGGTGAATTGTCAGATATAACTTGGAAGAAAGATGTTTTTGAAATGGTATATGAAGGGATAAGCGTATCACAATATCATTTATAATAGTGCCAGGCTTGTCAGGAAAGGGGCAGAGAGGAGTGAGGAAAACGATGGAAAAATCAGGGATAGACTGCTGCGATCAGGTTTTTGTGCATGAGGAGCTGGTGGAAAAGGTAAATAAGGAAATGCCGATGGAAGAGGAATTGTATGATCTGGCAGAGCTGTTTAAGGTGTTCGGCGATTCCACGAGGATCAGGATCCTGTTTGTGCTTTTTGAGGCGGAAGTGTGCGTCTGCGACCTGGCGGAAGTGCTTCATATGACGCAGTCGGCAGTTTCGCATCAGCTGAGGATTCTGAAGCAGGCAAAACTGGTGAACGCGAGAAGGGAAGGAAAATCTGTATTCTATTCCCTGGCAGATGATCATGTGCGGACGATCATAGCACAGGGCCGTGAACATATTGAGGAGTAATGGTAATGCAGCGGGTTTCACCGAAAGTGAAATGAAATAATAAAAATTCAGAAAAGAAAAAGGAGAAAAAAATGAAGAAAAAATTTAAACTGGAAGATCTGGATTGTGCAAATTGTGCGGCAAAGATGGAGGATGCCATTAAGAAGATCCATGGCGTAAATGACGCTAATGTCAGTTTTATGGCACAGAAGATGACGATTGAGGCGGAGGATGAGAGATTCGATGAGATTATGGAAGAAGTAGTGGCCGTCTGTGCGAAGGTGGAACCGGACTGTAAAATATTGAGATAAGAGATAGAAAAATCCATGAAAGAAGATAGATGGTGAAAAAGATGACAAAGAAGCAGAAAAATATGTTAAAAAGAATTATCATATCGTTTGTGTTGCTGGCGGCGTTGATGATCTGCGAGCATATGGGGGTGTTTGGTTCATGGACGGATACCTGGCTGCTGTTGCCCTTTTATGCCGTTCCCTACCTGATCATCGGATATGATATTATTTATAAGGCGGCACGGAATATCAGAAACGGACAGATCTTCGATGAAAATTTTCTGATGATGCTTGCAACCTTTGGCGCTTTTGGCGTGAGGGAGTACTCGGAGGCCGCCGCCGTGATGCTGTTTTATCAGGTGGGGGAGCTGTTTCAGAGTTATGCGGTGGGAAAGTCCAGACAGTCTATCGCGGATATGATGGACATCTGTCCGGAATATGCGAATATCGAACAGGACGGTGCGCTCGTGCAGGTGGATCCGGATGATGTGGAAGTGGGTTCCGTCATCGTTGTAAAGCCGGGGGAGAGAATTCCGTTGGACGGTGTCGTGATCGAAGGGGAATCCTTTATCGACACAGCGGCGCTGACCGGTGAGTCGGTTCCGAGAAAAACATCTGCCGGGGAAGAAATTTTCAGCGGCTGTGTCAATGGAAATGGCACACTGAAAATAAAAACCACAAAAGAGTTTGATGATTCTACCGTGGCAAAGATTCTGGAACTGGTGGAAAATGCCAGCAGCAAAAAGGCAAAAACGGAAAAATTCATCACAAAGTTTGCCAGGTATTATACGCCGGTGGTGACCATAGCGGCTGTACTGTTAGCGTTTGTGCCGCCGCTTATTCTGGGAGGAGGCCTGGGTATGTGGATTCAGAGGGCCTGTACTTTTCTTGTGATCTCCTGTCCCTGCGCTCTTGTGATCTCCGTACCCCTCGGATTTTTCGGAGGAATCGGTGCGGCTTCCCGTATGGGAGTGCTGGTGAAGGGCGGGAACTTCCTGGAAGCGGTTGCAGAAATGACTACCATTGTGTTTGATAAAACAGGAACCCTGACGAAAGGAGAATTTAAGGTCACGAAGATTCTGCTGGCAGAGAGAAGAAACGGGGAGGAGGCCAACGACGGACAGGAGACGGGCGACGGAGAGGCAAGTTCCGGAGACAGGGTGAAAAAAGTCTGTGAGAACAGCAGTGGTGAAAACAGTGAGAAGAAGCGAAAGCTTCTGGAACTGGCGGCACTTGGAGAAGGATACTCCAATCATCCGATAGCGGTTTCCATCAGGGAGGCCTATGAGAAGGATGGCGGAAAGCTGGAGATGTCCCGGGTGGAAGAGGCGAAGGAGACTGCGGGACACGGCATATGCGTCAGAGTGGACGGCCGGGAAGTACTGTTGGGGAACGAAAAGCTGATGCGGCTTGAAGACATAGATTATGAACCTGTGGCTGAAGCGGGAACGATCGTGTATGCAGCCTGTGAAAAGCAGTATCTGGGAGCCGTTGTCATTTCGGATGTGGTGAAGGAGGGGGCAGCGGAAGCGATCTGCAGCATGAAAAAAGTGGGTGTGAAAAAGTGCGTGATGCTGACCGGTGACAGAAAGCAGGCAGCGGAAGCAGTGGCGGGAGAACTGGGGATCGATGAAGTACACGCGGAACTTTTGCCGGCGGATAAGGTGAGCATTGTGGAAACGCTGCTTGCAAACCAGAGAGGGAAAGAGAAACTGGCTTTTGCCGGTGACGGCATTAACGATGCGCCGGTGCTTTCCAGAGCGGATATTGGAATTGCCATGGGCAGTATGGGATCGGACGCGGCGATCGAGGCGGCGGATGTCGTGCTGATGGACGATGATGTGAAAAAAATTGCAGCGGTGGTAAAATGTGCGCGGAAGACACTGCGTATCGTGAAGCAGAATATTGTCTTTGCGCTTGGTATTAAGGCGCTTGTGCTGATTCTGGGCGCACTGGGGATGGCGAATATGTGGGAAGCGGTGTTTGCGGATGTGGGCGTGGCAGTGATTGCGATCATGAACTCCATGCGGGCGCTGCGGGCGGATTGATTTTCTTGTTGCACAGGAAGTAATTGTCCATTCCTGCGGCTGTCCGGCGGTCCGGAGCCGCAGTAGGAATGAACGGTTACGTTTTACCACATAATAGAAAAAAGACCTCGGAAAAGCGGTTGCATGCAACCGCTTTTTTGTGTTAAGATAAAAAATAAGGAATACATATATAATGAAGGATAACGGACGATGGTTTGTTTAAAGATAAAGAATACGAAAGCGTTTATGCAGAAGTTTCTGATGACAGGGGACTTCGCAGATTTTCTGCTGGTGGAAGCACAGGTTGACACTTTTGTCAGTTATGTGATTGACGGACGTGTCAGAAGGGAATTTTATACCAGGGAAGAGCAAAAGCAGCAGGAACTTTCGGAATTCGCGGCCTGGGAATCGATGCGTCCACAGGTGTTGCAGATCGTGAAGGGAAAACGCACGCCGCTTTTCATGAAACTGGTGCTTGCCTGTATGCCGCAAAAGGCCAAAGCATGCCTGAAAGCGGTGGAAGGCCAGGGGGACAGTGAAAGCTTTGTGAAGTATCTGCTCTGCACGGTAAAGTATGAAAGCGGTGTTATTACCCTGACGGGAGGGATCTCCTATCAGGGCTTTACTATGGATAAAAGTCTGGAAAAATGCTGGGACAGGGAGCTGTGCGGGCTTCTGGAGGAGATGGGGCTGGCATATGAGATCCTGTAGATCGTGGCAGTGGAGTTTTTTGACTGACCGGCCTGTGGGAATGTAAATAATAAGTGCTGCAGAGCATATCGATAGATTTGGGGATAAGATGATAAGAAAAAAGGGCAGATGCAGAATAACAGTCTTTTTACTGATATTGGCGATGGCGGTGTCGTGTCTTCCGGTAAACGCAACGGAAGAGGAGGAGGTGCTGCCCACGGGGCCGGACTGGGCGATCGATATGGCCACGGCGCCCGCCGTGATTGCAGACAGCGCCATTTTGATGGACATTGACACTGGTGTCACATTATATGAAAAGAATATCCATAAAAGGCAGTATCCGGCTTCCGTCACAAAACTGCTGACCTGTCTTGTGGCGGCGGAGCACAGTGAAATGACTGATATAGTCACTTTTTCTCATGAGGCAGTCTTCGGTATTGAAAGAGGTTCTTCCAACATCGGGATGGATGAGGGGGAGCAATTGACGATGGAGCAGTGCTATTATGGGGCGCTGCTTGCGTCCGCAAATGAAGTTTCCTCGGGGATGGCGGAGCATGTGGGCGGCAGCATAGAGGGTTTTGCCGCGATGATGAATGAAAAAGTAAAAGAGCTCGGCGGAACGGACTCCAATTTTGTGAATGCCAACGGACTTCACGATGATAATCACTATACCAGCGCCTATGATATGGCGCTGATCGGCCAGGCGTTTGCGCGCAATGAAACACTGTTAGAGATATCTGGCACTGTAGTTTATCATATCGATGCTACGCCGACGCAGCCGGACACTTTTGATTTGCGTAACCACCACCGTATGCTGCCGGGCTGTCAGTACAGTGACGCCAGGCCTTATGAATACATGCTGGGCGGTAAAAACGGTTATACCTCTGTGGCCCAGCTGACACTGGTCACTTTTGCTAAAAAGGATGGGCACAGGCTGGTCTGCGTAGTGCTGAAAGACTATAAGAAACCAAACCACTATGTCGATACGGAAGCGCTCTTTGACTATGGTTTTGGCTGCTATGATGATCCTACTGTGATGGCGCAGATCGACGTGAAAGTGAAAGAACTTCAGGCCGCGAGATCAGAAGAGAATGAAGCTTTGGAGGAAGCGGAAGAAGAACCATCCGGGGAGGATGCATCAAAACGGCTTACCCTGGAGGAGATGGATGAACGGGTGGAAAACGCCGGAAAACAGGAGATGGCGGAAAGTACCCAAACGGAAGCGGATAAAACGGCTGATATCGCCGGAGATGTGAAGAAAAAGGCAGGCTTTCCTATATTGACTGTAGCGGTCTTTCTGGTAGTGCTGGCAGCGGCGGCGGTCTGCGGCTATATCTTTTACCGAAATTACAGAAAAGAGCAGGAGAGAAGACAACGCAGAGCTGAAATTATGGCAAGACATCGGGCCAGGCGGGAAGTGGAATACTAATCTGGTCAATATGGAGTGACAGTCGCCAGTACGCGGGGACAGGGTGGAAAACCAGGCATCGGGCCGGACAGTGACTGATCCGGAAAACAGGAGGCTTTGTATGGAAGATCAGGAAAGAGAAACCGGTAAGGTAAAATTGGAACACTCCAGAAGAGAGCAGGCTGTAGAGGCGTTTCTGGGAGGCTGTAACTGTGCCCAGGCGGTGTTTTCCACCTATGCGGATCTGTTTGGGATAGACAGGCAGACGGCGATGAATCTGACCAACTCCATGGGCGGCGGCATCAGCAGGCTGCGGGAGGTGTGCGGCACGGTATCCGCTGTCGCTTTGCTCACCGGGCTTGCGGAAGGAAATGTGGATCCCGGTGATCTGCAGGCGAGGGAAAGAGTGTATCAGAGGACCAGAGATCTGTTAGCGAAGTTTGAGGCGGAAAACGGTTCTCTGATCTGCCGAGAGCTGTTGGGCATCCTGGGGCGCGATCAGTCGGCCAGACCTTCGGAGAGAACGCCGGAATATTACAGAAAACGCCCCTGTGCGAAGTTTGTGGCCTGCGCCGCGGCAATAATTGAGGAAAATCTGACAAAAGAAGGCGCCTGTGCAATCCGGTAGAGAAGATTCCTCTACCGATGCCTGCCGCGAGGGCGAAAATACCCTGCAGCTTACTGCGCATTCAAGTATGATGCCCTGCAGCAAACGGCGGGGCAGTTCACTTCCTTACGCAGCTCTGTGCATAAAAAGGGCATGTACCCGGAATCGGATCCATGCCCTGTATACTTTTTGGAAATCATGCCTGCCTGCGGCCCGTGTAATCATCGATGACTAATGGGATCTGGGACATCATGTTGTCGATGTCCTCAAACATGGCGCTCTTTGTGGTGCCCAGATGTTCCGCATTATCAATATGGTTCATCACTTCCTGATATTTATCTTTGATTTGTTCAAAGAAAGCGCACAGCGCATCAAGCGATGCCTTGGAATCTCCGATCACTCCGGAGATATCGTCGTGCACGGTTACGGCGCCGTCCGCGGAGCGAATGATCTCATCGAAGGTTTTGGAGGTAGCCTCCACCTTGTCAAGGCTGTTTCCCAGAGCCTTCTGGGAAGTTGTGATGCTGTTGTAAAGATGCTGCGCTCCGTTGCTTGCATCTGAGATACCGGCATTGACGTCGCTGGTCAGTCCCTTGATCTCATCCACCAGTTTTTTCACCTGGGTTGCCACCACGGCAAATCCCCGTCCCTGCTCGCCGGCGCGGGCGGCCTCTATGGAGGCGTTCAGCGCGAGAATGTTGGTCTGTTCGGCGATGGAGACGATCTTGGAAGTGGACTGCCTGATTTTTTCTATGGCATTCTGCAGATCCTCAAAAGTATGTTCCATTTCATCGAAGTAGGTTTTTACCTGCATGGAGCTGTCTCTGAGCTCATCCACACCGCTCTGTGCGGCATCGACGGACTGGGCGATGGTATCCTTCACGGCGCTGAACTGGCCGGATACTTCCTCTATGCTGGAGAAACTGCTTCCGAATTCCTGTAGCTTTTCCTGGAAGTTCTCATTCTCGGAGAGGACATCTTCGAAGGAATGTCCTATTTCGCTTATCTCTGAGAGGGAGCTTACCTCCTTCTGTACCAGCTCATTGCGATAATCTTTCAGACAGTTTATGATATGTAATACCGGATAGAGAGTTTTTTCCTCCGAAGCGACAGGCACTTTATCCGGACTGGATTTTTTCCAAAATGGCATTGTATGATCCTCCGTTATTTTGTTTCGGTTTGTTTTATTTCCGCGGGCAACGAGCCGGGCAGCCATGCCTGCACGGATTATTTCACTCAAATACGACACAGGTCATGGACTGGTTGACGAAACAGTTATTATAATGTTCCCCATATCCTACAAAACCTGCATGTCGCCCCAACTTGCCCATTTCTCCCAGATATTCCTGCATGTACTTATTCTGTGTAAACAGAAGATAGCGGAACAGGCAGTTGACGGAAAATACCGCGGAGATCTTCGGGAAATCATGCTGTATCTGAGCTATTGTATTTTTCACGATCTCTTTATAGTCTCCCAGTTCCAGCATAACCAGAATATCGGAGTCGTTTACCTGTCTGAAACAGGCAAGGGAATTGCCGCTTACTTCCTTGATGGAGATAATGCAGGTGTCGTCCCCGTTGAGCTTGCCGAAGGGATTTTTGAAAGTCTGCGTCGTGATCTCTTTCTCCGTCACATGGAGAATATCCTGATAGACCTGTTTGGCGGAGCGGTTGTTCAGAGCGCCCACGACATAGTTATCTCTGTTGGTCCGGGAGGCGATAAAGCGTTCATTCCCCATCTGGTGGTAGATGTTTTCCTTGTAGGCCTTTACCCTGCCGTGCTGGTTTTTCACCAGAGCGTACACCACGGCATCCTGATAGACATTTCCGTTTGCGGATACTTTTCCGGCGTCGCCGGTTCCCCCTATCAGCTGAATATTCCTGCGTTTTAAAACACTGTATATAGTAGTCAGAACGCAGGCGTCGTTGCCGGTGCAAAGGTCGATGCATATGGTATTGTTTTTGGCGGAATCCACCTTTTTTACGTCCTCTTCAAGACGTCTGATATATTTGACAGGCATGGAAGATACCTGCTCCAGTACATTGGCGGCGGCAATGACACCGTCTGAAAAAGCGATGACGCCGACACCCTTTTCCACGATTCTGGTGTCGTAACTCATGCCGATGCAGCCGATACTGGGCACACCGGGGAAAAGGGATTCCAGTTCCTGTACATGTGATTCAAACTGACCGGCATTTGAAAACAACATGAGGAACTGTGGCCTGTTAATGCCGCGCACTGCGGTTTTCAGATCTCCGTGCAAGTCCATTCCAAAACTTTGTTTCATTCTGAGATTCCTTTCTGTATTTATTCTGATGTACATAAAGATTCCATATAATATGTAGATATATTATATGATAATTAAGTGGAGAACGTCAACGAAAAAATATCACAAATGTACTTGTTCCGGCCTTAACTGGCTGCGGTACTCGCTGGGCGAATAGTTGGTCACTTTTTTGAAGCAGCGGCAGAACGTGGTCAGGTTGTTGAAACCGGTCCGGAAGGCTATATCGGTGATGTTGGATTCGGTAGAGAGGAGGTACTGCGCCTCCTGGATCCTTTTGCGGGACAGATAGTCGTAAAAGGTGGTGTGGGTATGCTGTTTGAACAGCCGGGAAAAATGATATTTGGAAAAGCCGGTGTAATCGGCGGCCTTTTCAAGCGTAAGATCTTCCATATAGTTGGAATCAATATAGCGTAACAGGGCCGCGATCCGCTCGTAATGCTCTCTCGGCTTTTCTGCGGAGGAGTTCAGGGAACTGCTGTCGCTCAGTTTGAAGTAATCGCGCCCGATTAAGGAAAAAACATTGAGCAGAATGGAGTAGATGGAGAGTTCCCCCATGATCACATTGGAAAAATAGATCTCGGTGGCGGAGATCAGAGAGCTGTAAACCTGTTGATAGATATCAGGTTTGGAAGCTGCGGTGCAGAAATAGGCATCCATAAAGACAGGAGCCATGATTTTAAAGTCTCTGGAAAAATTCAGCACTTCAATATTAAAAAGACAGATAAAGCGGGCACCGCCGTCATTGCTCTTTAATTCATGCAGCATGTGGGGAGGAATAATCAGGACATCCCCCACATTCATATGGTAGGTTTTGCTGTTAGCGATGACAGTGTAGGTTTCCGCCATGCAGATGATGACTTCCGCCGCATCGTGGTGATGCATGTCGTAGCCGTCATACTGGACGTTATACCAGATGCGCATATGGGTATCCGGCACATAGAGAACTCTCTCCTGAGCGTTTTTGTCCAGGGTGCGGAGGGGTTCAAAATCAATGGTGGGCTGTCTGTAGCGTTCGGGAACGATAGGAGCCGGTCTGTTCATGGCGGGACCTCCTGTTTTTCTGAAATTGGCAGATACTGCTTTAATTTCCTTCATTTATGATAAAATGGAAAATACAAAAAGAAAAGTATTTTTGGAAGAAAGAGCAACTTTTGTATATTAAAAGGCAATATGTGTCATGGCGCAAAAGCGGGATTTGCGGTACGATAGAAAAAGCTATAGTCAGGCAACACCACAAAAAGAAGGGGAGATGGTATGAACAGGGAAGAGGCAAAGAGGAGGGCGCAGGCGCTGGTAGACCAGATGACAGTGGAAGAGATGGCTTCCCAGCTGCGTTTTGACGCGCCGGCTGTGGAGAGACTGGGAATTTGCGCTTACAACTGGTGGAACGAGGGGCTGCACGGTGTGGCGAGAGCCGGAACGGCAACTGTGTTTCCGCAGGCCATCGCACTGGGGGCGACATTTGATGAGGAGCTGCTTTACGAAGTGGCGCAGTGCATTGCCACGGAGGCCAGGGCCAAGTACAACGAATCGGTAAAACAGGGGGACAGAGATATCTACAAGGGGCTGACTTTATGGTCTCCCAATGTAAATATTTTCAGAGATCCCCGTTGGGGCAGAGGGCATGAGACATACGGGGAGGATCCGTATCTGACCGGACGTCTGGGGGTGGCGTTTGTCAAAGGCCTGCAGGGGGACGGAGCATATTTAAAGACGGCTGCCTGTGCGAAACATTTTGCGGTGCATTCGGGGCCGGAGGATATGCGCCACTACTTTAATGCGGAGGCGGATAAAAAGGAGATGTGGGAGACTTATCTGCCGGCCTTTGAGGCCTGCGTAAAGGAAGGCCATGTGGAAGCGGTGATGGGCGCCTACAACAGGACCAACGGAGAGCCCTGCTGCGCCAACACCTATCTGATGGAAGAAGTACTCAGAGGGCTGTGGGAGTTTGAGGGGCATTATGTCTCGGACTGCTGGGCGGTGCGGGATTTCCATGAGAACCACAAAGTGACGGATAAGCCTGTGGAGAGCGTGAAGCTGGCCCTGGAAAAGGGGTGCGATTTGAACTGCGGCTGTACCTATCAGCATATTATGGAAGCCTATGAGCAGGGAATCCTGCCGAAGGAGCATATCAGGAGATCGGCGGTGCGGCTGTTTACCACAAGATTTCTGTTAGGGATGTTCGATGAGACGGAATTTGATGACATTCCCTACGAGGCGGTGGAGTCAAAGCCCCATCTGGAGACCGCGTCGCGGGCGGCAAGGGAGAGCGTTGTGCTCTTGAAAAACAACGGAATTTTGCCGCTTGACAAAGGAAAGCTGAAAACCATCGGCGTGATCGGCCCCAATGCGAACAGCAGAAGAGCGCTGATTGGAAACTATCACGGTACTTCTTCCCGGTATATCACGGTATTAGAAGGAATTCAGGATCATGTGGGAGAAGAGGTACGGGTGCTTTACGCTCAGGGGTGTCATCTGGATAAAGACAGGGAAGAGGATCTGGCGATGCCGGGGGACAGACTCTCAGAGGCGGTGACGGTGGCGAAGCATTCGGATGCGGTGGTTTTGTGTCTGGGGTTGGATGAGACGCTGGAAGGAGAAGAGGGAGATACCGGAAATGCCTATTATTCCGGCGATAAAAAGGATCTGCAGTTTCCGGCGCCTCAGCGGGAACTGCTGGAAAAGATCATAGAGACCGGGGTACCCTTTGTAGTGTGTGTAATGACAGGCAGCGCCATGGACCTGTGCAGGGCGGATGAGACGGCGGCGGCGGTCTTGCAGGTGTGGTATCCCGGGGCGAGGGGCGGCAGGGATGTTGCGGCGATTTTGTTCGGGGAGGCGTCCCCCTCCGGGAAACTGCCAGTGACCATATACAGAGATATGGCGGAACTGCCTGATTTTACGGACTATTCCATGAAAGGCAGGACTTATCGGTTCCTGGAAAAGGAGCCGCTCTATCCCTTTGGCTACGGACTGACCTACGGAGAGGCCGGGGTGCAGGATGCAGTGATCTTACAGGCGCCGGATTGCCGGGGGCTTACGGAGACAGAGGGTGTGATCGAAGTGACCGCGTACAACCGGGGAGATCGGACCGCGGAAGAAGTATTACAGGTCTATGTGCATGTGAAAGGGACGGGCAACGAAGTGCCTCATCCTCATCTGGCGGCTTTTGCGCGGGTGCGTCTGGAGGCCGGTGAGGAGAGGAAGGTCCGTATAAAAGTACCTGCAGAGGCTTTCCGGACGGTGGATATTTCGGGAGAAAGGAAATATGAGGGAACCGGGGCTTTGCTTTACGCAGGCTTTGGGCAGCCGGATAAAAGAACGGAGGCACTGCGGGGCAGCGGCGGTATCTGTCTGGAATTATAGAGAAAATCTGTGTATCGTCGAAGGATTCTGTGGAACAGATTATGGAAGGATAGCATAATAAAACAATGCTATCCTTTTCTTTTTGCACAACTTTTTTGAGTTTTTTTGCTTTTTCAGATAATGATATGTTAAAAATGTACGAAAAAGAGATGTTTTATTCACGAAAATTGTGAAGATAGCAATAAATGACAATATATGAGCAAGATTTGTAAAGTGGAGGAGGGCAGAAGAAGTGTATAATAAAAAACATCAGAGACTTCCGGAACAACGGAAGAATACATAATATTTTAAGAGGGAGGATTTTTCATGAAGAAAAAATTATTGAGCGTACTGCTCACAGCAGCTATGGCTGCAACACTTCTGGCGGGCTGCGGCGGTTCCGGGGATGCGCCGGCGGCAGATGGCGGCACGGAAGCACCGGCTGCGGAGAACACGGACAACGCTGAAAGCAGTTCCGATGAGGGAGAGGCTGCAGCTCCTGCCGGCGAGGTGATCAATGTATGGGCATTTACCGATGAGGTTCCCAATATGATCCAGAAATACAAAGATTTACATCCTGATTTCCCTTACGAGATCAATGCAACGATCATTGCAACCACAGACGGCGCATATCAGCCCGCACTGGATCAGGCACTGGCAGCAGGCGGCGCGGAGGCTCCGGATATCTACTGCGCAGAGGCAGCTTTCGTACTGAAATATGCACAGGGCGATGCTTCCGGTTATGCGGCTCCCTACGAAGATCTGGGGATCGACGTGGCGGCTGACATAGAGGCGGCTGACATCGCACAGTATACCATCGATATCGGAACAAACCCGGACGGCAAACTCGTTGCACTGGGTTATCAGGCTACCGGCGGCGCATTCATCTACCGCAGATCCATCGCGAAAGATGTATGGGGTACGGACGATCCGGCAGAGATCGGCAAGAAGATCGGCCCCGGCTGGGATCAGTTCTACGCAGCGGCTGATGAGTTAAAGGCAAAAGGCTACGGTATCGTATCCGGCGACGGCGACATCTGGCACGCAGTGGAGAACAGCTCCGACGCAGGCTGGATCGTGGACGGGAAGCTGACCATCGATCCGAAGAGAGAAGAGTTCCTTGATCTCTCCAAAGAGTTGAAAGATAAAGGCTATCACAACGATACACAGGACTGGCAGGATGCATGGTTTGCTGATATGAAGGGCGAAGGCCAGCAGCAGATCTTCGGTTTCTTCGGACCTGCATGGCTGATCAACTACACACTGGCTCCTAACTGCGGCGGCGCAGCAGTGGGCGAAGGTACATACGGCGATTGGGCGATCTGCGAACCTCCCATCGGCTTCTTCTGGGGGGGTACATGGCTCCTGGCAAATAAGGACACTCAGAAGAAAGAAGCGGTAGCGGAAATCCTGAGATGGATCACCCTTGACTGCAGTGAGGAAGGCCTTCAGTATATGTGGGCTAACGGCACATTGAACGGTGAAGGCGGCACAAAGGACGCTGTGGCATCCGGCACGGTTATGGAAATGTCCAACGGCGAACTGGATTTCTTGGGCGGACAGAATATGTTTGAAGTATTTGTACCGGCTAACCAGTTTGCAAACGGCAAGAACCTGACACAGTATGACGAGACGATCAACACATACTGGAGAGATCAGGTGCGTGAGTACACGTCAGGCAACAAGTCCCGTGAACAGGCCCTGGCAGACTTTAAGCAGCAGGTGGCGGATAACCTGGATGTAGTAGTGGAATAAGAACAGGAAAGCAGGATGGGGCGGCGACTTTAGTCGGCCGCCCTGCCTCACTTTTTCGGCATAAGGCCATTCGCAGGGCAGATGGCTGTCGCTGTGTATATAAAACAAGGAAGCAGAGGTGAAAACATGGGTAAAAAGAAAAACAGATATGCAAAATACGGATACCTGTTCTGTCTGCCGTTCACGATAGCGTTTATACTGTTTATGCTGTATCCGATTCTGTATACCCTGATCATCGGATTTACGGATCTAAAAGGGCTCGGTATGACGAACTTCAAGATACTGGAGGATCCCTTTGCAAATTTTAAGACGATTTTGACAAATCCGTCGTTTATTAAAGCACTGAAAAATACGGTGGGCATCTGGATCGCGAACTTTATTCCGCAGATCTGTCTGGCGCTCTTACTGGCAGCATGGTTTACCGATAAGAGGAGCAAGATCAAAGGGCAGGGATTTTTCAAGGTACTGTTCTATATGCCCAATATCATTACGGCGGCGACGATCGCTATTTTATTTAAGGCGATGTTTGATTATCCCATGAGTCCCGCCAACGATCTGGTCATGTCGCTTGGGCTGTCGGATACGCCGATCCAGTTTCTGATAAACAAGACGGTGACCCGGGCCATCGTGGCATTTATCCAGTTCTGGATGTGGTACGGTTATACGATGATCGTGGTGATTTCCGGTATTCTGGGCATCAGCCCCGAGATCTTCGAGGCGGCGGAGGTGGACGGCGCAAACCGTGTGCAGACCTTCTTTCTCGTGACGATCCCGAATATCAGAACGATCCTGCTGTTCACGCTGGTGACCAGTCTGATCGGTGGCCTGAATATGTTTGATATCCCGAAGCTGTTTATGTTGGGCGGGCCGGATAACGCAACCCTGACGACCAGCGTGTTTATCTATAATCAGGCCTTCAGCGGAAGCTATATGTATAACAGGGCGGCTGCGGCCAGCATGATCATGTTCACGATCATCTGCATCCTCTCCGCGATCATGTTCTTCCTGATGCGTGATAAGGATGAGGAGAAACTGCGCAAACAGATCAGAGAACAGGAGAAGGCTTACAGACGGGAACAGAATGCATTGAAGAAAGCCGGAAAGGAGGGTGCGTGATGTTAAAAAACAGAAGCAATACGATTATTAAAATAGTGATCTATACGGTTTGCATTCTTCTTGCGATCCTGAGTATAGCGCCCTTTTATATCATGATCGTCAATTCCACCCGCTCCACGGTGGAGATCCAGGCCCATGCGATCTCATTGCTTCCTTCCAGATATGCCTTGAAAAACCTGGCGATTCTGACGGGAAAGAGCTTTGATCCGATGAAAGGGTTTATGAACTCTCTGTTTATTTCCTGCGGCGCGACGCTGTGCGCAGTGTATTTTTCCACGATGACGGCCTACGGCCTGGTGGTGTATGACTGGAAGTTTAGAAAACCTTATTTCAGCTTTATTATGGCGGTGATGATGATACCGGCGCAGGTCACGATGATTGGTTTCTATCAGATGGTATATAAAATACATATGACAAACAATATGTGGATGCTGATCCTGCCTGCCATCGCATCTCCGTCCATGGTATTTTTCATGCGGCAGTATATGTATCCCGCGCTTTCCATGGAGATCATACAGTCGGCGCGGATCGACGGCGCAAAAGAATTTGCCATTTTCAATATGATTGCCCTTCCGATCATGAAGCCGGCTATTGCGACCCAGGCAATCTTCAGTTTTGTGTCAAGCTGGAACAACCTGTTTACACCGCTCATCCTTCTGACCAATCAGGAGAAGTATACGATGCCCATTATGGTAAGCCTTCTGCGGGGAGATATCTATAAGACCGAGTACGGCTCCGTGTATCTGGGGCTGACGTTGACGGTGCTGCCGCTTATTATTGTGTATCTGGTGCTGTCGAAGTATATTATAGCGGGTGTTGCTCTGGGAAGTGTAAAGGGGTAGGAAACTTTATAAAATTTTGACTTTACAGATAAGATTTTTCGGAGTAGAATAGGGAAGAACAGAAAATTTCAGATAAAACGTTGATGAGACGAGTACCTGTGCAGAACGCAGCAGAGAGAGGAACCGGGAATGAAAAATTTCCGTGCTGAAAGTTCCTTTGTGGGAGCATCGGGGAAGACCAGCTCGGAGTGGCTTTAATACGGCCCGCAGGCCTGCGTTATGGGCGAATGAGTGGCTTTGGCGGTGTGAAAGTCCGAATGGATGCACAGGCATTTGGGAAAATGAGTATGCAGACAGATCGACTGACAACAGCGAAAGCAAGCAGGGTGGAACCGCGTAATTTACGTCCCATGCATTACATAGTGTAGTGCGTGGGATTTTTTTATGCACAGGGGCACGTAAGGAAATTAGCAGTGTTGCTGTACGTGCCCGCGCGCGAGCAGGGGAAGATAAATCATCTCTGCTCGATTGCAGATGGCACTCGTGGGAAATATGTCAGCAGAGGCAGGCGGGAGGAAAGATGAACGATAAGAAAGAAAACAAAAAGAGAGAACGGGGACTGCCGACACAGATGAATCTGGTGATCCGCATTGTGGCGGGAGTATATCTGGTGTATCTGGCCTGCAATATTTACAGCAGCCTGCAGGAGATACAGGGGATGGAAAAATTTATTTTCCTGACGGCCATTGTTCTGTTCGGAGCGATCGGGGCGGCAGTCGTATTCTTTTCCCTGCGGTCGATGACTAAGGGGGAGTATGCAGGCGGGGCCGCCGATACCGGGGAAGGAGAAGAGGAAAGTGCCTGACGGCAGGTTAAATCAGCAAAGATAAAAGCATATTTTAGAAAAAAGAAATAAGAGAGGAAGGAGAATGACATGAAGATCACATTAAAAGACGGCAGCGTCAAGGAGTATGAATCTGGTATCAGCGTGATAGACATTGCGAAAGATATCAGCGAGGGCCTGGCCAGGGCGGCCTGCGCCGGAGAGATAAACGGGCAGGTGGTGGATCTGCGCACGCCTGTGGAGGAGGACTGTGAGCTGAATATTCTGACAGCAAACGATAAGGAAGGGCTTCGGGTGGTGCGCCACACGGCTTCCCATGTGATGGCGGAGGCGGTAAAGAGGGTGTTCCCGGAGGCGAAACTGGCCATCGGCCCCAGCATCGATACCGGATATTACTATGATTTTGAGTATGCGCCTTTTACCAGGGAGGATCTGGATCAGATCGAGGCGGAGATGAAAAAAATCATCAAGGAAGGGCATGAATTAAAGCGCTTTACGCTGCCTCGGGCGGAGGCCATAAAATTCATGGAAGAAAAAGGCGAACCCTACAAGGTGGAACTGATCGAGGATCTGCCGGAGGATGCGGAGATCTCTTTCTATGACCAGGGCGGATTCGTGGATCTGTGCGCGGGACCGCATCTGATGAGCACCAAAGGCATTAAGGCGTTCAAACTGACCTCTTCTTCCATGGCTTACTGGCGCGGAGACTCAAATAAGGCGCAGCTGCAGAGAATTTACGGCACTGCCTTTCAAAAGAAAGAAGAGCTTGCGGAGTATCTGGAATATCTGGAAAATATCAAACGCCGGGACCACAATAAACTGGGACGGGAGATGGAACTGTTTACGACAGTGGATGTGATCGGACAGGGGCTGCCGCTTTTGATGCCAAAGGGGGCGAAGATGATTCAGACCATGCAGCGCTGGATCGAGGATCTGGAGGATAACGAGTGGGGTTATATCAGGACGAAAACGCCGCTTATGGCAAAGAGCGACCTGTATAGGCTCTCAGGCCACTGGGATCACTATAAAGAGGGGATGTTTGTGCTGGGGGATGAGGAGAAAGATAAGGAAGTGTTCGCTCTGCGTCCGATGACCTGTCCGTTCCAGTATTTTGTCTACAAGGCATCACAGCATTCCTACAGGGATCTGCCTCTGCGCTACGGCGAGACTTCCACACTTTTCCGGAACGAGGATTCCGGCGAGATGCATGGCCTGACCAGAGTGCGTCAGTTTACGATCTCCGAGGGACATCTGATCGTGAGACCGGATCAGATGGTGGAGGAATTTAAAAAATGTATCGCTCTTGCCCAGTACTGCCTGAAGACATTGGGTGTGGAGGAGGATGTGACCTATCATCTCTCCAAATGGGATCCCGATAACAGGGAGAAATATATCGGCGAACCGGAAGTTTGGGAAGAGACCGAGGGCCATATCCGGAGCATTATGGAAGAATTGCAGATTCCCTTTGTGGAGGATGTGGGAGAGGCGGCTTTCTACGGTCCGAAAGTCGATATCAATACAAAGAACGTGTACGGCAAGGAAGACACGATGATCACGATCCAGTGGGATGCGCTGTTAGCGGCACAGTTTGATATGTATTATATCGACCAGAACGGCGATAAGGTACGGCCCTATATCATTCACAGAACTTCCATGGGCTGCTATGAGAGAACCCTTGCGTGGCTGATCGAGAAATATGAGGGCAAATTCCCCACATGGCTGTGTCCGGTGCAGGTGAGAGTTCTGCCGATCTCCGATAAGTACGAGGATTATGCGCAGAAGGTATGTAAAGAGCTGAAGGCAAACGGTATACTGGCGGAGGTTGACAGCCGTTCGGAGAAGATCGGCTTTAAGATCAGAGAAGCAAGGCTTGCAAAGCTGCCTTATATGCTGGTGGTTGGCGGACAGGAGGAGACGGACGGCACTGTGTCCGTGAGAAGCCGCTTTGCCGGGGATGAGGGCGTGAAGGCACTGGCTGAGTTTATCAACCAGATCTGTAAGGAGATCCGGACGAAGGAGATCCGGGAGGAAGTAAAGGAAAAATAGAAAAAGTCAGAACTGATAAAAGAGTTCAGGCGGAAAATGTGACACATGCGTCATATTTTCTGCCTGAACTTTTTAAGGATAATACTCATAAATTCTATCGGTGATAATAGTATCTGCGAGAGATTTCATTTCATCGATTTTTTCCTGACAGTTTTCGGGGGTGACAAGACTGGCGCCTCCGCCCAGCTGCTCAAGCATATACTGGTTGACGTCCGGGGAATAATGTATCATGTCCATATAATAGTCCAGATCGCAGACGATATCCTCCACGGACTGGAAATAATAAACTTCCACATTGTCAAAAGAGACCAGTACGGGGAGAGTCTGTTCCAGAAGATAAAAGTTTTTGTCCAGTTCACCGTTTACATAGGCACAGTCCCACCACAAAAGAGAGTAGGGAGGGATCAGAAAATAGTAGTCCGTTTCCGGATGGGAGGAAATTTCCCGGGACAGAAGGGCGAGATTATCTGCAAGATCATCTTTGCTGTTCGTGAAGTCTATGGGCTCCAGAACCTGTTCGGGTTTTTCATACGCCTGCATCGCTTTGGAAGCACTGAATTCTTTTCCCTCTGACCAGTTGTAGGCATTTCCGCCGGTATTTTTGTCCAGATGAGCGAAGGCCAGCATCATCGGAATTTTCTCAAAGATGATTTCCTTATTATAGATGTAGGGAATATCATCGAGGATAGTCTCTGTGCGCAGATATCCGGGCGGGCTTGTACCGTCGGGAATGGTGGGGATGGGCGAGGAATCCAGTGCAAACAGATCCAGACACCAGAATACGTTTACGAGTTCCTGTTTCTCCCGGGCCATATCCAGATAACAGGACAGGTCTGCCACAGATCCGGAGGCTTTAATGATTTTAATGGAATGACAGTCGTATTTACTGTCCAGGTAATCGGTGTCAAAATTTTCGGCCACAGAGGAGCCTAAAAGTACGCTGTCATAGGTAAAGTTCCGTATGGTTCCCACCACCTGGTTGTCCCTGTCGTAGAGAACCGCTCTGCCGTTTCCAGCAGGAGCATGATACTGGTAGAAGGGATCGAATATCCATACGATCCCGAATACAAGGAGCAGTTCCAGAGCCGTAAAAAGAATGAGTTTTCTGAGAGGATGTTTCTGTTTCAAGGTGTTTCCTCCGATCTGTTACAAAATATTTTTGATTGATTCCTCCGCGTTAAAAATTAAAATAGAGGAATACGCTGACCTGGGACAGAGAGATAAAGGACCAGGTAAATAAAGTTGCAAGACAAAAGGCGCCCAGTGTGGTTTTGCCTCTTTTTTCGATCCACTGTTCTGCATCCATGCCACGGATGAAAAAGATGCCGCAGGCTAAGAGAAGCAGCAGATAAAAGAGGAACAGGGTATTGCTGTACTGTGGGAAATACATGCTGACCATCTTGTTCAAAGCATAATTTTCGGGAAAACAGAGGGTATTGCTGATACCAAAAATCATGCCGTTATACCCTCCCGCAAACAGTTTTTTCCATAAGAGAGCGGCGTCTGTCAGAGAATCGCTGCGAAAAATGGAGAAGGAGAGAGTTACGAAAATGCCGGTGAGCAGGCGGTTTAATTTTTCAAAAGGAAAGCGGAATCTCTTTTTTCGAACATCGGCCCCGGCCAGGATGGGAGGGATAGAGGAAAAAAGCGTCTCAGCTATCATGGCGGTTCCGTGGAGCAGTCCCCAGATAACAAAGGTCCAGTTTGCACCGTGCCAGAAACCGCTGGCCAGAAAGACGATGAAAATGTTAAAGCACTGTCTGCGGATCCCCCTGCGGTTTCCACCCAGAGGAATATAAATGTACTGAGTAAGAAAGCGGGACAGCGTGATGTGCCATCTTCTCCAGAAATCTCTGACGGAGACGGCCATCAGAGGGGAGCGGAAGTTCACGGGAAGGTTAAATCCCATCATTTTTCCGATTCCCCGGGCCATATCGCAGTAACCGCTGAAATCAAAGTAAAGTTCCATCATATAGAAAATGATCGTGACCCATGCGGAGGGTGCATCCAGATAAGGGATGTTGTCAAATTCCAGATTGACAGGAACGGCGAGAGAGTCTGCCAGAAGCACCTTTTTTGCAAGACCCAGAATAAAAAGCGCCGCGCCGTGATAAAAATCATCCGCTGTTTTCGGGCGTCTCCTCCAGTTGTGAAGCTGGGGGATCCATTCATTATGCATGACAATGGGACCGGCGATCAGTTGTGGGAAAAATGTGATAAAGCAGCCATAGTCCAGAAAAGAATGGCAGTCGGCGTTTCTGCGGAAACGCTCAATAATGTAGGAGATCTGCTGGAAAGTAAAAAAGCTGATTCCCAGAGGCAGAGCAATCTTCTCAATACTGATATGTGTATGGAGAAAAAAATTGCAGTTATCAATAAAGAAATTAAAGTATTTAAAATAAAACAGGATTCCGAGATTCCCCAGAATACCGGCTGTAAGAATAAATCTGCGAATTTTATCGGAGCAGGCTTTTCTGAGCAGGATACTGCAGCCGTAGTTTAAGAGGAGGCTTGCAATCAGGATACCCACATAATAAAAGTTGTAATAACCGTAAAATAAGAGAGACATGCCAAAGAGAAATATTTTACTCCATACAGGATTTTTAAGTCTCTGCAGCAGATACCAGCCGCCGATGACAACGGGCTGAAATATTGTGATATAAACAACGGAGTTAAACAGCATGGAAGGAAATCCCCTCTTTATTTTTATCAGAAAAGACAGATACAGGGCATCCTGCATGGAGGTCGTGAGGGAAATCCGGATCCGCCTTTTGGCTATGGACAGTGCCAGCGTATTTATCATTATAACACAGAAATAAAAAATAGAAAAGCGGGCTGTTTCCAGCATAAATAACCGGAAATCTGCTCATACTGAATTTGTAGAAAATGCAAAGTTGCGGACGGCCATCTGCAGATTTGAACAGGTGATCGTCCGCCACAGGATCAGGAGGTAGAGAAAGATGGCTGAATTACGTTGTTCCGTGGAAAATTGTACCTACAACAATGACAGGTGCTGCTGCAAGGGGGATATCATGGTGGCCGGCAGACATGCCTGCCGCAAGGATGACACCTGTTGTGAGAGCTTCAAAGACAGAAGCGATATGGGGGCGTTCACAAGCGCTATTTCCCATCCCAGCAGGACGATCAGCATTGACTGTGAGGCGGATAAGTGTATTTATAATACGAATTATAAATGCTACGCAGATCATGTGGACATCAAAGGCTGCGGTGCTGACAACTGTAAAGAAACAACATGTGCTACTTTTAAAGAAAAATAAATCAATATTTTGTGGTTTTTCCAAAATTAGTAGCACTTCGGTAGCGCTTCGCATAGTAAGATGGTTTTTGTAAAAGGGGAAGTGCTTACGGGAGAGTGACCTGTGAGCCAGAGCAGACCGGAAAGAAATTTCCGGTCTGCTTTTATGTGTGGGGTCTTTTTGGAAGAAAGCTTGCAATATGTTGCGCAATTTATTATAATAATATCATAATTTTAGCATAATATTCAGAGGCGGGGGATGGATAAAAATGGAACGTATTACATTGGACCGCATTGCGGAGGAGACCGGGCTGTCAAAGTATTCTGTTTCACGGGCGATCTCCGGAAAAAGCGGAGTCAGCGATGAGACGAGAGAAAAGGTGCTGGCGGTTTGCGAGAAGCTGGGCTATAAGAAGAAAAAGCCGGAACATGGGAAGAAAAAGGTGGTGTTGTTTATTCTGCCGCAGTGTGATATCCGGGATACGGGATTCTGGATGAAGGTCATAATGGGGGCGGAGGAGAGGTTGGCCAGGGAAGGTTTCGCGCTGCATATCAAAGTGATTTCCGAATCCGAAGACAATCTCCGGGAGAGTGAGATCAAGGAAGCGGCGGGCATTATTTTCGGCGGGTATATGAGCCTTGCCTGCCTGAATAAGGTGGAGCCCTGTGAGAGTCCTCTGTTAGTGCTTACCTATCCGCCCTATGATATGTTCCCCTATGATACGATGCATGTTGCGGACAGGGAGGGAGCCTTTTATCTGACAGAACAGCTGATTCAGATGGGGCACGGAAAGATTGGCTATTACGGATCTTTGGAGCGGCTGTCCATGCAGAAAAGGTTTGAGGGAGTAAAAAAGGCGGCGGATGAACTGGGCGCGGAAATAGCCTACGTCTGGAATGACGAAAAGTTTCTGGACGGCAGTGAACTGTTTGAGGAGGAGCTTTTAAAACTCAAAGATAAGAAGGAGCTCCCTACGCTGATTATCTGCAGTACGGATGTGTATGCGGAGCGGCTGATCTTTCATCTGAGCAGGCTGGGGATCGATGTGCCGGAGGACATCTCGGTGACCGGCTTTAACAGCGATCTGGCGGATCTGTGGAAAATTCCCCTGACAAGCGTGGGGATCGATAAGAAGGAGTATGGCAGTATTGCAGTGAATTACCTGCTCGACAGAATAGAAAATCCGATGCAGTCGGTGAGAAGATTCTCCATTGTGCCCAGCTTTGTCAAAGGGGAAACGGCGAGAAAGGTAAACTGATGTATTTCAGCCGATAGTGCGAAGGTTTGATAAAACAGATATATGAACAGGCAACCCGGTGTGTTGTTTACAGAATCATAAGCGTTCTTATGATTTCGCAAACAACACACCGGGTAAAATTTTGCCATAAATGGAAAATACAACCTAATAAATTAAAAATTAGGTTGACATTTAGTATTTACATTGCGCCTAATAAGTGGTAAAATAATTGACATAAATTAGCGAAAACAGAAATGACTTATTGACTTTACAGGGAGGAGAAACCATGGCAGCTCCGCTGTTAGAAGCAAAAGGATTAAAGAAATCATTTCATGGCGTTGAAGTGCTGCATTCCGTGGATCTGGTGTTGGAGCGTGGAAAAGCGACTGCCCTGGTGGGAGAAAACGGCGCCGGAAAATCCACACTGATGAAAATACTGATGGGAGAATATAAGCCTGACGGCGGAGAGATCTTTTTCAATGGGGAACGGATATCGTTTCAAAACCCGCATCAGGCACTAACTCATGGGATATCCATGATTTTTCAGGAGATGTCGCCTTTCCACAATCTGACCGTGGCGGAGAATATTTTTGTGGGACGGGAATGCCGGAAGTTCGTTTTTTTAAACAGGAAGGAGCAGAAGCGGAAAGCAGAGGAGCTTCTTGACAGACTTGGCATCCATCTGGATATCGATCGGAAGGTAAGAAACCTGACGGTGTCTGAGATCCAGCTTCTGGAGATCGCGAAAGCTGTGTCCTATGACTCGAAAATCGTGATCATGGATGAACCCACATCAGCATTGACGGAGAGCGAGGTGAAGCTGCTATTTCGTACCATCGGGAATCTGAAGGATCAGGGGGTTGCCATCGTCTATATTACCCACAAGCTGGATGAACTGGAGGCTGTGGCGGATCAGGTATGTGTTCTGCGGGACGGAAGCATTATCAGTACGCGCCCTGTGGCGGAAGTGGACAGGGATGTGATGATCAGCGAGATGGTGGGGAGAAAACTCGAAAATATCTATCCTGTGGTACAGAAAAAAACTGGAGAATGCGCTCTGGCGGTGAGAGGACTTACGAGAACGGGAGAATTTCAGGACATCAGTTTTGACGTGAGGCATGGTGAGATTCTGGGAATTGCGGGGATGGTTGGATCCGGAAGAACGGAGATCCTTTCCGCTCTTTTCGGGGTGTATCCGGCGGAAAAGGGAGAGATTTTTCTGGAAGGAAAAGAAGTGAAGATCCGCTCGCCCCGGGATGCGATCAGGAATCACTTTGCCCTGATCCCGGAGGACAGAGCGAGAGACGGGCTGAACCTGTTGGGGACAGTCCGTGACAATATCGGGATGACCAGAATAGGAGAAAACAGTAAATGCGGACGCATTATCACAGATTTCAGGGCGGAGGCCCGCTGTGCGGAGCAGATGATCGAACAGATGCGGATCAAAACAGGCGGCAGTGAGCAGCAGGTGAATTCTCTCTCCGGCGGGAACCAGCAGAAGATCGTGGTTGCCAAATGGCTTTTGACAAAGCCGGAGATCGTTTTTTTGGATGAACCCACGAGAGGAATCGATGTGGGAGCAAAATTTGAGATCTATCAGTTGATTCAGAAGATCGCGAAGGAGGGGAAGGCGGTGGTGATGGTCTCCTCGGAGCTGCCGGAACTTCTGGGAATATGCGACAGGATCCTTGTGCTGAAAGAGGGAAGGCTTGCGGGGGAGATAAGTGCCGAAGAGGCTTCCCAGGAAAAGATCATGTCTGTGATTGTGAACGGGTAACCGGGGAATGGAAAGATCGTGAAGCCCCGGAAGCGGATGAAAGGGAGTCGGAATGAAAAAAGGAGATAGCAGAAAAACAAGAGTGAAAAAGGTGGTATCCAGGCTGGGGATCGTTTTCGTACTGATAGGACTGATCATTCTGTGGTCCTGCCTGTCCTCAGCATTCTTTACGGTAAACAACCTGTTGCTGATCATCAAGCAGGTCAGTATTTACAGTATTCTGTGCGTGGGTATGACGATCGTTTTAATTACAGGCGGGATCGACCTGTCGGTGGGAAGTGTGGTTGCGCTGTGTGCGGTGTTTGCGGCCCACTATTGTGCGGGGGATTATCTTGAGACGCCGCTTATCGTGCCGATCATGCTGTCCATTATGGTCGGGCTTGCCTGCGGGGCGATCAACGGACTGGGCGTAGCCTTTGCCGGGATACCACCCTTTATTATGACCATGTGCATGATGCTTGCGGCGAGAGGGGCGGCATATGTCTATACAAACGCAAAGGCGATCTTTAATCTGAACGAACGTTTTGTGAATATTTCCAATGGCTTTTTAGGGAGGACCTACGGAGCAGACGGCATTCTGGAAAATTACGGGATCCCCTACATGGTTTTCTATTTTGCGGCGGCGGTGGCAGTGGGGGGGGTTTTACTGCATCTGACGACCTACGGCCGGAGAATTTATGCGCTGGGCGGCAATAAATCGGCGGCAAGATATTCCGGCCTGAATACGAAACTGCTGGAGTTTTCCGCGTATGTGGTCAGCGGGCTGTGCGCCGGCATCTGCGGATTTCTGATGGCCAGCCGCATTTCTTCCGGGAATGCCAATACGGCGGACGGCTATGAGATGACAGTCATTTCGGCGGCGGTGATCGGCGGCGTATCGTTATCCGGCGGCGTGGGCACCATGTACGGGGCCATGATCGGCGTGCTCATTGTGGGCGTGATTCGCAATGGCATGGATATTCTGGGCATCAACACGTATTTTCAGCAGATACTGCAGGCGGTGATCATCTTTGTGGCGGTATATATCGATGTACGTGTTAATGGGAAAAAGAAATAGACAAGCGAAAAGAAAAGGAGGAAACACGATGAAAAAGAAATGGTTGGCGATGGTATTGACAGGTGTAATGGCGTTTGGTCTTTGTGCCTGTGGGAAAGAGGCGCCTGTCACGGAGGAGGCAGCCGGACAGACAGCTGAAGGACAGATGGCAGAGGAGACTTCCGACAAGGCGGCTGCGGCCGAAGAGGGCAAAGCGGCGCAGGCAGGCGATGGAGAAAGCTACGGAAAGATCCTGTTTATCCAGACACATAACAACAATTCGTTTATGTCCTATATGGGAGAAATGTTTGAGCAGGTGGCGGCGGAAAACGGTTTTGAATGTACCCATCTGACATCCGATTCCAATGAGGCGACTCAGATCGATCAGATCGAACAGGGCGTTGCCAGCAAGGAGTATGTGGGCATTATTGTGGACTGTACGGGAGAGGGCGTAACCCAGGGTTTCAAGGAGGCAAAGGAAGCAGGGCTGTATGTGATGACGCTTCATGAGGGCGTTACGGATAATACCTATGTGGACGGCATCGTGGCCTGCAGTTTGGCAGAGACCGGTTATCAGCATATTAAACTGGAAGTTGACGAGCTGGGAGATTCCTTTAATCTGGCGATCGTGAACGGTTCGGAAGGCCATGGCGCGACGGTGGCGATCAGAGAGGGCTACGACAGAGCTTTGGAGGAATTCCCGAACATCAATGTTGTGTTTGACGGTGCGGGAAACTGGAATGCGGAAGATGCCATGCAGCTGACGGGAAGCTGGTTTTCATCCGGGACTAAGATCGACGGTATTGTCTGTATGAACGACGGCATGGCAACGGGAGTCCGTCAGGTGATGAAAGACAACGGCGTGCTGGGAACGATCCCCATCTACTCCAACGACTGTGAGCAGGATACCCTGAAAGCAGTGGAAGCAGGCGAACAGAGCGGCTCCTTTGATATGAACGCGTTAGCGCAGTGCGAGGCTGCGATCAATATGATGAAAACCTTTGTGACGGGAGGGACCCCGGAGGAGACGGAAATTTATGTGGATCCGCTTCTTGTGACCGTGGACAATCTGGAAGAGTACAGAGCAAGTCACGGCGGATATTAAAGGATCTGTGATGAAAAAAACAATTTTGATGACTGGAACTTTTGATTCCAAGGGAAAAGAGTTTGATTACCTCTATCGGGAACTTTTGAGAAGAGGCGTGTCCGTCATTGCCATGGATGTAGGTGTCTTTGCACCTGTGAGTTCGTTCCCTGTGGCAGTGACGGCCGGGGAAGTGGCAAAAGCGGGAGGGGTCTCCCTGGAGGAACTTCGAAGGGAGGCGGACCGCGGTCATGCTATGCGGGTGATGTGCAGTGGAGCCCGCCACTATGCGGTAAAACTGCAGAAAGAGGGAGCAATCCAGGGGATCATCGGCATGGGGGGCGGCGGCGGCACCTCTATTGCGGCGACGGCAATGCAGGGACTTCCGCTGGGATTCCCGAAAGTATGTATCACGACGTTGGCGTCGGGAGATACCAGGGAGTATGTGGGTACCAGAGACATTGTACTGTTCCCGTCCATTGTGGACATCTGCGGGATCAACCGCTTTTCGGCGATGGTGATGTCCAGGGCAGCGGGAGCTGTCTGCGGTATGGTTGAGAAGGAGCCGCTGCCTGATCAGAAGGAAAAGCCGATCATCTGTATCTCGATGTTTGGGAATTCAACGCCCTGTGTGGAGAAATGCGCGGCGCTTCTGGAAAAAAGAGACTATGCTCCGTTGGTATTTCATGCTACCGGCGGGGGCGGCCGCTCCATGGAGGAGATGATCGCGGAGGGACACTGCGAGGCATGCCTTGACATGACGACCACGGAGTGGGCCGACGAGTTGTGCGGCGGCATTTTATCCGCAGGTCCGCACAGGCTGGAGGCTGCGGCAAAAGCCGCCATTCCCCATGTGATCGCGCCGGGTTGTCTGGACATGGTCAATTTCGGAAGCTTTGAGACGGTTCCTGAAAAATATCGGGATGCGGGGAGAGTTTTTTATGAGTGGAATCCGATGGTGACGCTGATGAGAACCAACCTGGAAGAAAATATTGCGTTGGGTAAGATTCTGGCGGAGAAAGCAAACAGATCCAGGGGACCGGTGGCATTTGTCCTGCCCCTGCGGGGACTGTCCATTCTGGACGGTGCAGGGCAGCCTTTCTGTGACTGGAAGACGAATCAGGTCCTGTTTGACACGATCAGGCAGTATGCGAATCCGGACATCCCGATCCTTAAGGTGGATGCCAATATCAATGATGATCTGTTTGCGAAAGAAGCGGTGGAGCTGCTGTTAAAAATAATGAGAGACGATTGACGGAAAGGAGTACATGTTATATGGTGATAAAGAGAGAGGAGATCCTCAGGAGGCTTCGGCATAATATAGAAGCCGGGCGGCCGATTATCGGCACCGGAGCGGGGACAGGGATCAGTGCAAAATTTGAGGAGGCCGGCGGAACGGATCTGATTATCGTATATAATTCCGGCCGTTATCGTATGGCAGGCAGGGGATCCAGCGCCGGGCTGTTAGCCTATGGGGACGCAAACCAGATCGTTATGGACATGGCCGGTGAGATACTGCCTGTGGTAAAGAATACGCCGGTGCTTGCGGGAGTCAACGGCACGGATCCTTTCAAGGATATGACTTATTTTCTCAGCAAAATAAAGGAGATCGGGTATTCGGGCGTACAGAACTTTCCCACGGTGGGACTGTTTGAGGGAAGGATGCGGCAGACCTTTGAGGAGACGGGGATGTCCTATAATCTGGAGGTGGAGATGGTTCACATCGCCCACGAGATGGATCTGTTTTCTTCGCCCTATGCCTTTAATGCAGATGAGGCTGTGAGAATGACAAAAGCCGGGGCCGATGTGGTGGTAGCGCACTGCGGCTGTACGGTGGGCGGTTCCATCGGAGCGGAATCCATTATGGAGCTGGATGCGGCGGTGAAGGGGATTCAGGAGATTCATGATGCGGCGACGGCGCAGAGGAGCGATGTGATCGTTCTGTGCCACGGCGGCCCCATATCCAGCCCGGAGGATGCACAGTATATTCTCAGGAATACAAAAGGGGTGCACGGCTTTTACGGTGCGTCAAGCGCTGAGAGGATGCCTGTGGAGACGGCGATTAAGGAGCATATTCAGAAATTCAAAAGCATCACTTTTTAAGGTCGGGATATAAAACAGCTGTGCATAATACTGGTGTGCAGCTGTTTTTATGTGCTATACTGTAGAGGAAAAGAGAAGGGGGAGGAGAACATGAAAGTGGTTATTGCTGTGGATTCCTTTAAGGGAAGCCTCACTTCCATGGAGGCCGGAGAGGCCGTTGCGGAGGGGATCCGTCTGGCGGACCGGACGGCGGAGATCGTCGTGCGGCCTTTGGCAGACGGCGGGGAGGGCACCGTGGAAGCGCTGACAGGCGGTATGGGAGGCAGAAGGGAATCCGTGTCTGTCACAGGGCCCCTGGGCAGCCCGGTGAACTGCAGCTACGGCATCCTGGAACATGCCGGTAGGAGAACGGCTGTGATCGAAATGGCGGGGGCGGCGGGGCTTACGCTGGTGCCTGCGGAAAGGCGTAACCCGCTTGAGACGACGACCTACGGCGTGGGGGAAGTGATAAAGGATGCGATTTCCAAAGGCTGCAGGCGGTTTATCATAGGGATCGGCGGCAGCGCCACCAACGATGGAGGCGCAGGGATGTTGCAGGCATTGGGATACGGTTTTCTGGATGAGGCCGGACATCAGATCGCTCCGGGGGCCGCAGGGCTTGCAGGTCTGAAAACCATCACGGACGACCGGGTATTGCCGGAACTGTCAGAGTGTTCTTTCCGTATCGCCTGCGATGTAAGCAACCCGCTCTGCGGAGAACAGGGGGCAAGCGCAGTTTACGGACCGCAGAAGGGGGCAACGGATGCCATGGTGCGGCAGATGGATGGATGGCTTAAGGACTATGCAGCGCTGGCAGGGGAAAAATTTCCGAAGGCAGATCCCTGTCAGGCAGGGGCAGGTGCGGCAGGAGGTCTGGGATTCGGTTTTTTTACGTTCACAAACGCTGTGCTGGAGTCTGGAATTAAGATCGTGCTGGAGGAGACGCGGCTTAAACAGTGTATCCGGAGCGCGGATCTGGTAGTGACAGGAGAGGGACGTCTGGACGGGCAGACCGCCATGGGGAAAGCGCCTGTGGGTGTGGCGGCACTGGCCAAAAGATATGGAAAACCTGTCATCGCATTTGCGGGGAGCGCTGCAGAGGATGCTGCAGCGTGCAACGGGAAGGGGATCGATGCGTTTTTCCCTGCCCTCAGGACAGTCTGCACGTTAGAGGAGGCGATGGAGCCTGAGAATGCAAAGCGTAACCTGCGGGAGACGGCAGAGCAGGTGTTTCGGGTGGTGAAGATGTGTGTTCCCCACGCGTGAAAGAGAGCACTGCGGAGCTTATACTGTGATGTAAAAACAAACGAAGGCTGCCAGGTGATTTTCAGTCAGGTTATTTTATAAATTAGTATTTGACATTTATACACAGCGGTGTTAATATAGAAAAAGTGATGCAGATCATGCAGTGTTTCTGTATGGAGGCATTCATAAAACAAGCAGAGTATCCACTCTCACCCTGCGGCATGTGCTTGCAGGTGTTTAAAGGTTTGAAGATCAGTGTTCGGTGTATGAGATATCGGATGTATTGATATGCTTACTTTGGTGGATAGTGCTGCTATCCACTTTTTGCGTGTAGAGAAAAGTTAAGTCGAGGGGGAGGGAAAGACCATTAGCGATTATTTCATTAACGAACAGATTAGAGACAGAGAAGTACGTGTCATAGGTGAGGACGGTCAGCAGCTTGGAATTATGTCATCGAGGGATGCCATGAGACTGGCGGAAGAAGCCGGTGCAGACCTGGTAAAGATTGCACCTACAGCAAAGCCTCCGGTCTGCAGAATTGTTGATTATGGGAAGTTCAGATATGAGCAGACCAGAAAAGAAAAGGATGCTAAGAAGAAGCAGAGAACCATGGAAGTGAAGGAGCTTCGTCTGTCCCCCAATATTGATACGAATGACTTGAATACCAAGGTAAATGCGGCGAGGAAGTTCTTAAGCAAGGGGGATAAGGTAAAGATCACCCTTCGTTTCAGAGGACGTGAGATGGCGCATATGAATAACAGCAGGCATATTCTGGACGATTTCGCAGAAGCGCTTGCAGATATTGCGGTAATTGACAAGGCACCCAAGGTGGAAGGACGGAGCATGACCATGTTCTTGGCTCAGAAAAGGTAGTTTCCGTTCATGGAAAATGTTTATCACAAACATGAAAGAAAGTACAGGAGGAAAGAATTATGCCAAAAATGAAAACAAGCAGAGCGGCTGCAAAGCGTTTTACAGCAACCGGAACAGGAAAACTGAAAAGAAATAAAGCTTATAAACGCCATATCTTAACCAAGAAGACTACGAAGAACAAGAGAAACCTGAGAAAAGCAGCAATTACGGATGCTACGAATGTAAAAAATATGAAGAAAATTCTGCCTTATCTGTAAAGTTTTCCGGTATGTGCAGAACGCGGACGTAAAAGCGCAGGCAGCCCATACAGAGGCTGTGGCGGTACTTCCGGAGGGACAGGCAGAAAAGAAAGTGAAAATCGGTTAGGAGGATAAAGAAATGGCAAGAGTGAAAGGCGGCATGAACGCCAGAAAAAAGCATAACAGAGTATTAAAACTCGCAAAAGGCTACAGAGGAGCGAGATCAAAGCAGTACAGAATTGCAAAGCAGTCCGTAATGCGGGCGCTGGCAAGTTCCTATGCGGGAAGAAAAGAGAGAAAGCGTCAGTTCAGACAGCTGTGGATCGCCCGTATCAATGCGGCGGCAAGAATGAACGGTTTATCTTACAGCAGGTTTATGCATGGTCTGAAACTGGCTGAGGTGGAAATCAACAGAAAGATGCTTGCGGAGTTAGCAGTAAACGATGCGGAAGGCTTTGCATCTCTCGCAGAGTTGGCTAAGAGCAAACTGTAAAAGGAAATGGAGCCGGAAGGGGGGAAGGCTGTTAATGGCCTCTGTCCGGAAGGCGGAAGGTATAATGTCGATAGACATTATACCGGCTCGGAGCGAAGCGGAGTAGCCATAAAAGATACTATGTCCGCAAGCGGACATGGTATAATGCGTTGCAGGAAAGTAAAAATCGGGTGGGCGGCCACTCGATTTTTGTATAGGAGGAAATAAAATGGGTGTGTCAGAAGCGTTAGAACCGAAAAAGGTGTTTCGTTTTTTTGAGGAGATCTGTCATATTCCCCATGGTTCAGGGAATGTGGATAAATTAAGTGATTACCTGGTTTCTTTTGCGAAGGACCGGGGGCTTTACTGCAGACAGGATGAGATGAAGAATATGATTATCTCGAAAGAAGCCTCTCCTGGTTATGAGAATGCGGAGGGCATTATCCTGCAGGGACATATGGATATGGTAGCCGTGAAAAAGCCGGGCTGTGATATTGATATGAAAACTCAGGGATTAAAACCCAGGGTAGAGGGAGATTATATTTATGCGGAAAATACCAGCCTTGGCGGTGATGACGGGATCGCTGTGGCGTATGCGTTAGCAATTCTGGATGACAACAGTCTGCCTCATCCCCATCTGGATGTGGTGATCACCGTGGACGAGGAAGTGGGCATGGATGGCGCGAAGGCTCTTGATCTGTCTGACGTAAAGGGAAGCAGATTACTCAATCTGGATTCTGAGGAAGAGGGTTATTTTCTGGCGGGCTGTGCCGGTGGTGCCAGCGTGAAGCACATTCTGGAGACGGAGTGGGAGAACAGGACAGGGACGGCCTATACCTGTAAAATCTGCGGACTTCTGGGCGGTCACTCAGGCGGAGAGATCCATAAGGAGCGGGGAAATGCCAACAGCCTGATGGGGCGGTTTTTGCAGGAGCTATCGGCGGTGACACAGATCGGCATATGTTGGCTGGAGGGCGGCCTTGCGGACAACGCGATCCCCAGGGAAGCGGTGCTTAAATTTGTGGTTTCTGAGAAAGAAAGTGAGCTGGAGCAGGCAGTGAGGGCCTTTGAGAAAGTGCTGCAGGCAGAGTTCTCCACGAAAGATCCGGGTGTGAAGATCGAGATGGCAAAGCAGGAGAGTGTATCCTGTCCGTGTTTAAGAACGGACTGTGCGGAAAAGGTGAAAAATCTGCTGTTTCTGATGCCGAATGGCGTGCAGGCCATGAGCGCCGATATGCATGGGCTTGTACAGACTTCTCTGAACAATGGTATTATGAAGCTGGGGGAGAAAGAATTTACGGTGGTGACTTCCGTGAGAAGTTCCGTGGACAGCGAGAAGCGGACATTGCTCACAAAGATAAAGACGCTGACGGAAGTGCTTGGCGGGACGGTGGAAGTAACCGGGGATTATCCGGGCTGGACTTACCGGAAAAAATCTCCCTTCCGTGATCTGTGTGTAAAAGTATATGAGGAGATGTACGGGAAAAAGCCGGTAATCCAGGCGATCCATGCGGGTGTGGAGTGTGGTATTCTGTTGCAGAAACGGCCCGACCTGGACTGCATTTCCCTGGGACCCGATATGAAGGACATTCACACGACGGAAGAAAAACTGAGTATTTCTTCCACAAAGCGGGTGTGGGAGTATGTGTGCAGGGTACTGGCGCAGAAGTGAAGAGAAAATAAGACGGCGCAGGCCGGCTGACTGTCTGAAAAGGGAGAATGTATATGGAATTGAGGGAGATGCTGGAAAGGGTAAAAAGTGGGGAAGTTTCCGTGGAGGAAGCGATAAAATATTTCGGGAAAAAGCCCTTTGAGGATATGGGATATGCGAAGCTGGATACCCAGCGGGAGATACGCTCCGGTTATCCGGAGGTGGTCTACTGCAGCGGGAAGGCGGATGAACATCTTCTGAAGATTTTTGAAACGCTGTACCGGGAAAACGGGGAGGTATTAGGCACCAGGGCTTCCATGGAACAGTATGAGCTGGTGCGGCAAAGCATTCCGGAGATCAATTATGATAAGATTTCCCGTATTCTGAAAATAGAAAAGCCGGGAAAGCAGCAAAATGGCCTGATAGCAGTCTGTACTGCAGGTACGGCGGATATCCCTGTGGCTGAGGAGGCTGCCCGGACAGCGGAATATTTTGGCAATCGGGTGGAGCGCATTTATGACGTGGGCGTCAGCGGCATCCATCGCCTGTTGTCTAACGTGGATAATATCCGCGCCGCCAACTGCGTTGTGGCAGTTGCCGGCATGGAAGGTGCCCTGGCCAGCGTGATCGGCGGGCTGGTGGAGAGGCCCGTGATTGCTGTACCGACATCCGTAGGGTATGGGGCCAACATGGGCGGGCTTTCGGCACTTCTGACGATGATTAATTCCTGTGCCAATGGGATCGCTGTAGTAAATATTGACAACGGATATGGGGCGGGGTATATAGCCTCACAGATCAACAGGCTCGGGGTGCGGTCCTATGAATAAGGGAGACGGTGGGAGGAAGATCCGCAGGGAATAGATAACTGTATAAAAGAAAGGTCAGGATGAGGATGAAGGAGAATATATTATATCTGGAGTGCGGCAGCGGGATCAGCGGGGATATGACTGTAGCTGCACTGTTAGATCTGGGAGCGGACAGAAAGGTGCTGAAAGAGGCGCTGAAGAGTATCCCGATCCGTGGGTTTCGGGTAAAAATCAGCCGGGTGAAAAAGGCCGGGCTGGATGTCTGTGATTTTCATGTGATTCTGGATGAGGAACATGAGAACCATGACCATGATATGGAGTATCTGTTCGGGGACGGACATGGGGGGGAGCGCCGTTATGGAGAGCGTGGCCCGCATGGGGAGGAGCGTCCCTGCGGAGACGGTCTGCATAGTGCGGAGCATTCCTGCGGAGAACGCAGTTTGTATGGGAAAGACGGACATCACCATGGGGGACGGGGACATGCTCACGCCCATGGGCACCGCGGCATGCCGGAGATTCTGCATATCATTGAGCATACGGACATGACGGAGAGGGCGAGAGAGACGGCGAAACGCATTTTCAGGATTCTGGCGACGGCGGAAGCGAAAGCGCATGGAGTTTCGGAAAGCGAGGTACATTTTCATGAGGTGGGAGCGGTGGATTCCATTGTGGATATCATATCCGTGGCGGTATGCCTGGATGATCTGAGGGTGAAGGAGTGTATTGTGCCTGTACTCTGTGAGGGGACAGGGACTGTTCGCTGTCAGCATGGAATTCTGAATGTACCGGTGCCTGCGGTGCTCAATATTGTGCAAGAGCATCAGCTGGAACTTTCGATCACGGATATCAGAGGAGAGATGGTGACACCGACCGGTGCGGCAATCGTGGCAGCCGTGAAGACATCGGATAAACTGCCAGGGAGATTTCGGGTAGTAAGGACAGGTATGGGAGGTGGAAAGAGAGAGTATGAGCGGCCCGGCATTCTACGGGCTATGCTGATAGAAAGATTGAGTGAGACAGTCAATTCCGGTGAAACAGATGTGACTGGGACAGAGGGAACGGAAGATAGAGAAGATACAGACAGAAAATCCGACACGGTCAACAGAAATGACAATGGCGTCAAAAATGGGAAAAAAGGGCAAAACGGGGATGTCATTTATAAACTGGAGACAAATATTGATGACTGTACGGGGGAGGTCCTGGGGTATGTGATGGACAGGCTTATGGAGGCTGGCGCCAGAGATGTGCATTATATTCCAGTCTATATGAAAAAGAACCGTCCGGCGTATCAGCTTAATGTGATCTGCCAGGAGAAGCAGATCCCTGAACTGGAACGCATTATTTTTACAGAGACAACAACCATCGGAATTCGCAGACAGAGAATGGAGCGTACAATACTGCCGCGCCGCAGTGTGGATGTGTTGACCGGAGCGGGCAATGCGAGAGTGAAGGAGTGTCTTGTGCCGGATCACAGCGGAGTGAGATATTATCCGGAGTATGACAGTGTGATAAAACTGTGCGCAGCAAGTGGAAGGTCTTTCCGGGAAATGTATCATCTGATTCTGGAACAGTGCAGGGAAATAAGACCTGACCATGCAGAGAAGAAAACGGCAAAGAGTTTGAGAGTACGGAAATTCCGGAAGAAAAAATATGAAGATCTGCGCTGAGATAAAATATAATTGAGGAAACGGGAGCAGTATGAAACGGGAACTTGCGGAGAAATACGGTATATTAAAAAAAAAGATAGAAAGTTATATTCCGGGGGGCATTGTGGTTGCTTTTTCCGGCGGTGTGGATTCTGCGCTCCTGTTAAAAGCGGCATGCATGGCGGCAGGCGGGGAAAGCGTGGTATATGCGATTACGGTACAGACAAAGCTTCATCCGGCGGGGGACCTTGAGAGTGCACGTGTAGCGGCGCTCACAGCAGGCGCAGTGCATAAAGTGCTGCAGATGGATGAGCTGGCCGAGGCTGGAATAGAGACCAATCCGGTCAATAGATGTTATCTCTGCAAAAAAGGAATTTTTCAAAAGATAAAGAAGGCTGCGGCAAAGCTGGGGGCAGGCTGCATAATGGAAGGAACCAACGGGGATGATCTGTTTTTGTACCGTCCCGGTATTCAGGCGCTGAGAGAACTTGGGATCGTCAGCCCCCTGGCTGACTGCGGGTTTACAAAAGCGGAGGTGAGAGAACTGGCGCAACATTTGGGGATTTTGGCAGCAAACCGCCCTTCGGCCCCCTGTCTTGCGACAAGGCTTCCTTATGGCACGAAAATCAGTTATGAGCTGTTAGCAAAGATCGATGAGGCGGAACAGTTTTTAAGAGCACTTGGCTTTTATAATGTGCGCCTGAGGGTACATAAATTAATTGAGACAGTCGGCGAAGGCGGGAAAGAGAGCTGGCTTGCACGCATAGAGGTTGACAGAGAAGATATTCCGAAGCTTTTCGCCTGCGGAAAAGAAGTGACTGAGAAAGTAAAACAGCTGGGATTTTCCAGGGTAACAGTGGATCTGGAGGGATTCCGGTCGGGAAGTATGGATGAGCAGGTTGAAAAGAAAGCACAGCTATGTATCCGGACAAAAAAGATGGCGGAATGCTGTCAGGAGCCGTCACAGGGCTCCTGAAGTTTTTTAAAAGTTGTCATAGATTTTGCCACGAAATCAAAAAAAGCCCATATCTATGGGCTTTTCTGATATCGGAGTGACAAGATTCGAACTTGCGGCCTCTACCTCCCTAAGGTAGCGCTCTAGCCAAACTGAGCCACACCCCGATCTGCAAAATTTTTATTATATATTGTTTTTGCAACGAAAATAATATATCATAAATAGAAAAGAAAAGCAACAGGAAAATTGAGAAATTTGCAGAAGAAGCAGGAAAACCGGGAAATATGTACAGAACACGGGAAAATTGATAAAGTTTGATGAAGAGATACGAAGCAGGAGGAGACAGGTATGGCAGAGGCTGGGTATGATAACAGATTCCCGATTATTATCGGTGTGGCAGGAGGGACGGGCTCCGGAAAGTCTACTTTTACAAACAGACTGAAAAAGCTGTTTGGAGATCATGTGACAGTCTTGTACTATGACAACTATTACCGTGCCCACAACGATATTCCCTTTGAGGAGCGGAAAAAAATCAACTATGACCATCCGGATGCCTTTGAGACAGAACTTCTGTTGGAACATCTGAGCATGCTGAAAGAGGGGAAAAGTATTCAGTGCCCTGTCTATGATTACACGAAACACAATCGTTCGGGCGATGTGGTGGAGGTTTCGCCCAGCAATATTATCCTGTTGGAGGGGATCCTCGTGCTGGCAGACGAGAGGCTGCGGAATATGACGGATATCAAGATCTTTGTGGACGCGGATGCGGACGAGCGGATCCTGCGCAGGGTGCTTCGCGACGTAAAGGAGAGGGGCAGAGATATCGAGAATATCATTGATCAGTACCTGACTACGGTAAAACCCATGCACTATCTGTATGTGGAACCTACGAAGATGTATGCGGACATGGTGATCAACAGCGGGATGAATGATGTGGCTCTGGATCTGGTGGCACATAAAATATCTTCGCTGTTAGAATGATGCGGATCACCTGAGAGCGCGGAGGGTGGTTTTTCCGGGCAGTGCGGAAAAATATGAGAAAGAGTACTGGTATCGCAGCATATATGCGGGAAAGGAAGACAGAATAATATGGCAGAACAGGGAAAAGAACCGTCACTTCACAATGAGGAGCTGGAGGCAGCAGTAAAGGATTTCAAGGCGGATCAGACAAAAGAAAAGATGTTAAAGATCATGACCTGTCTGGAGAAGGCCACCGTAATGCAGCCAGGGGCGCTCCCGAAAGGCATGGATCCACAGAAGATACAGGAGCTGATCAGGGCAGGTCAGAACGGTAAAGTACCTGTCAGGATGACAAATCAGACAAAGCCGGCCCCCATCGTGTTGAAAAACGATAAGGGAGAGCAGTTTTTTGCTGTCTTTACGGGAAAGGGGCAGATACCGGAGAACCAGAGATTTCCGGCAATGATGTATCTGCCCTTTAAAGAGTGTGCAAAAATGGCGGCGAAAAAGGAGTCAGGCCTGGCCGGTATTGTGTTAAATCCTTTTACGGACAATCTGGTGCTGCATATGGCCGGGCTGGAGGCCCTGAACGAAAAACATTCACAGCTCTCTGTTGAGGACAGGATCGCAAGAGACGGTCTCTCCGGCAGATTTTATCAGGATAAAGCAGCGTTTATGGAAAAAATCGGCGGCGGAAAAGAAGATTTTGCGGTGGAATGTTATGCGGAAGCATACCGGAACCTGTCGGGGGAGAAGGCGGCGTTTCCGTACAGACGGGACGACTTTGGCGTTATCACAATGAATATCAGCGATACCCTGCATATGACGCGGATCTCACTGGCCGAGGGCGGTTCTATAAAGGGCGCCTGTCTGAGTGTTTTCTGCTGTCATAATCCGAAGACAGACGAGGGGATCTATTACTTGATCCTGCGGGGGGCGAAGGGACAGAGAAACAGGCTGTTTACAGTGGATGAGAGGGGTGTCTGCTCCGAACTTGGGGAAGCGCCGGAGGAGGGAAGCGAACTGTTCGAGCTGATGGAGAAAGTGCCCTGGGGTGAGTAGCCATAAAGAATACTATGTCCGTCTGCAGACATAGTATAATACCACAGCATATTATACCGGTTCGAAGCGAAGCAGTCATAAAGGATACCGCATCTGGCGAAGCGCACCCTGTCGAAAGACATGGCGCATACCCGACCTGCAGATGATTCCATGAGTAAAAATTACTAAATTATAACAAAATTTTTCCATAATTTTGTAAAAGACTTGCATAAATTGGAAGAAAATCTTATAATATAGTTTATGAGAAGACGCGAAGCAGATTCTCATAAAAGGCGTGTTTTTTGCGCCGCGAATCTAACGAGCAGCTTCGCTGCGAGTATAGGTAATCGGGAGACCGGATAAAAATAAGGTTGGAGGTATCGTTATGAAGACTGTGACAGTGCGACTGGACAGTATCGAAAAAATCAAAATATTCAACAGGACAGTGTGCAAATTCGACTGCGATTTTGATTTGGAGCAGGGCAGATATTACATTGATGCGAAATCCATGCTGGGTATTATGAGTCTCGATTTAAGCTCTCAGCTGGAACTTCATTTTTCCAGTACGGAAGAGGAAGAGGCGGAGATTCTGGAAGCAATCAAAGAGTTTTTGGTGTAGGTAAAAGAAGATCTGCAGCACGGACAGCTCAGGGAAGGCAGCACCGTTTTTGGGGAGACGGGATTTTATAAAAGAGAAGTAAGTTTGATATTGCCGGCGGGGAAAACTCGCCGGTAATATTATGCGCAGGCCCGCACAGGGAAATTGGCTTCGAATGCAGCATGTCGTCTGCGCAGCGGGCAGGATAAGCGGGTATTAACTGCGAAGCCTGCCATGTCAGAAGACAGGGGTTTGCAAAAAACAGGAGAGGGAAGAAAGGATCGCTATGGTACAGGTGACAAGCTGTGATACATGCTGTAATTATATTTACGATGAAGAGTATGACTGCTATGAGTGCGATGTGAGCATGGATGAGGATGAGATGGCGAGGTTTTTATCTCAGACAAGGTTTGAATGCCCCTACTACAGGTCGGACAATGAGTATGAGGTGGTCAGACATCAGATGTGAAGGGGAATGACAGGATGCTGATGAAATATGGGAAAGTGAACAGAGAAGGCCGGACGGATGCGGGGGCCATGTTTACAAAAGAGCAGCTGCGAAAGCTGATCCTTCCGCTGATCGTGGAGCAGGTGCTGGCCATCACGGTGGGCATGGTGGATACGATGATGATCTCCTATGCGGGAGAGAGCGCCATATCCGGGGTGTCTCTGGTGGATATGATCAATGTATTACTGATCAATATTTTTGCGGCTGTGGCCACCGGCGGCGCGGTGGTGGTGTCTCAGTATCTGGGCCACGGCAACAGGGAGAAGGCCTGTCGGGCGGCGGAGCAGTTAGTTACGGTTTCCGTGGTCATCGCCGGTGGGATCATGTTTTTCAGCCTGCTTTTCCGGGCGCAGATCCTGAAGCTGTTATTCGGTACGGTGGAAGCGGATGTGATGCGAAATGCCATGATCTATTTTCTGATCTCGGCCTTTTCCTTTCCTTTTCTGGCGGTATTCAATGCCTGTGCCGCTACATACCGTTCCATGGGAAATTCCGGGATATCCATGCGGGTTTCGGTGGGAATGAATATTTTCAATGCCGTCGGCAATGCCATCCTGATCTTCGGTTTACAGCTGGGCACGGCCGGCGCGGCACTTTCCACTCTGGCAGCGCGTATGCTGGGAGCGGTTGTCATGATGGTTCTGATCAGGAACCGGAAAAATGACGTATATGTCACTTTTAAGAATCTCTTTGTCTGGGAACGGAATATGGTGCAGAGGATCCTGCATATCGCGATTCCCAACGGTGTGGAGAACGGACTGTTTCAGCTGGGACGGGTGCTGGTGGTCAGCATTATTTCCCGGTTTGGAACGGCACAGATTGCTGCCAACGCCGTGGCAAACAATCTGGACGCCATGGGCTGTATCGCAGGGCAGGCCATGAACCTTGCGATGATCACCGTGGTGGGACAGTGCATGGGAGCGGGAGAGAAGGATCAGGCTGTCTGGTATACGAAGAAACTCTGGAAATTTACCTATCAGATCACGGCGGCTGTGAATGGTGTGATCCTGCTGTCGCTGCCGCTTTTATTAAATATATACAGTCTGACGCCGGAGGCAAGGCGGTACGCGTTTATTTTAGTCTGCATTCACGACGGCTGCGCGATCTTTTTGTGGCCAACCTCTTTCACGATGCCCAATGCGCTGCGGGCAGCCGGGGATGTGAAATTTACAATGGTGGTTTCGGTGGCTTCCATGTTTATATTCCGCATCGGATTCAGCGTGGTGCTGGGAATCGGGCTGGGGCTTGGGGCTGTCGGCGTCTGGATCGCCATGGTCTTCGACTGGATCTGCCGCGTGTGTTTCTACAGTTTCAGATTTTTGAGCGGAAAGTGGCTTGACTTTAAGGTGATTTAATCGGAAGACAGCAGAGGAAATATGATGAAAAGAGACAGAGGGTTTAACAAAAATCCGGATGGGGCATCCATGGATCGGGCGGATCAGAGGAAGGAAAATCCGGATGGTTCAGCTGAGAACAGTACGGATCAGAGAAAAGAAGGGAAAAAGGCAGCAGTCCGGAACGGTGTGGAAGAAAACAGCACGAATCAGATCACGGAGGGCGTTATCTGGAAGCAGATATTGCTGTTCTTTTTCCCGATCCTGCTGGGTTCTGTGTTTCAGCAGCTGTATAATACGGCGGATGCCGTGATTGTGGGAAGATGTGCGGGAAAAGAGGCGCTGTCTGCGGTGGGCGGTTCTACAGCCTCGATCATCAACATCTTTGTGGGCTTTTTCACAGGTATCGCTTCCGGCGCCACGGTTGTGACGGCTCACTTTTTTGGCGGAAATCAGGAAAAGAGGGTGTCTGAGACGGTACATACGTCCTTTATGATCTCTCTGTGTGCAGGCGTGGTGTTCGCTGCACTGGGTATAGCCTGCGCCCCTGTGATGCTGCGGCTTCTGCAGACACCGGAGGAGCTCTTTGCGCAGTCTCTTAGCTATATGCGAATCTATTTTGCAGCGACGCCGGCCAATCTGTTTTACATCATGGGAGCCGGCATCCTGCGGGCAGCGGGGGACTCGAGGCGGCCGTTGTATTTCCTGATCGTCAGCTGTATCGCCAATATTCCGCTGGATTTTCTGTTTGTGGCAGGTCTTCGGATGGGGGCAAAGGGGGCGGCTATCGCCACAGTGCTTTGTCAGATCATGAGTGCGGTGATGGTGTTTGTCGTTCTAAACAGGGAGAGGGCATGTTACAGGCTGGTACCGGCTGAGATGTTTCACTGTTCCGGAAGGATCTTAAAGCGGGTGCTGTGGATCGGTATTCCGGCGGGGCTGCAGTCTGTGACTTACGGCCTGTCCAACAGTGTAATTCAGGCGAAGGTCAACAGTTTCGGAACGGACAATATTGCGGCCTGGTCCGCCTACACCAAGTTGGACGGTCTCTACTGGATGACAGTGTCCGCCATGGGCATTGCGGTCACCACCTTTGTAGGCCAGAATATCGGCGCGGGAAAGACAGAGCGGGCTAAAAGATCCATGTGGGTATGTATGGGCATGACTATGGTTATGGCTGGTGTGCTCAGCATTTTCTTTTACAGTTTTGCGGAAATTTTCTTCAGTTTTTTTGTGGAAGATATGGAGGTGATCGCGCTGGGGGTATCCCAGTTACATTTTCTGACGCGCTTCTATCTGATCTATGTGGTGGTGGAGATTCTTTCCGGGACGTTACGCGGGATGGAGTGTGTGGTGGTGCCGACGATCATCAGCATTCTGTTAGTGTGTGTGCTGCGTGTGGCCTGGGTTGGTGTGGCGCTGCGGTTTAACAATACCATGGAGACCGTGATGATGAGCTATCCGGTGACATGGATCGCGGCGGCGCTTGCCTTTATCATATACTATATTTTTTACATAAAGAAAAACGGCCTGCGGCCGCAGAAAACGCAGAGCAGGCCATAGGTTTGTGGCGGTGAAGCCGGTTGATTGCAAAGCAATTCCTGATGCAGATTTCCTGAAGCCGGGGCTCAGATATCTAAGAGCAGCCCCACCGGGCAGTGGTCGGAACCGAGGACATCCCTGTAGATCAGGGCATCCTTTAGGCTGTCCCGGAGCGCTTCGGATACCAGAAAATAATCAATACGCCATCCGGCGTTTTTTTCTCTGGCGCGGAAGCGGTAGGACCACCAGGAGTAGGCGCCTTCCAGTTCAGGATAGAAGAAACGGAAGGTGTCGATAAAACCGGCCTTAGTCAGGGCGGAGAACTTTGCCCGTTCCTCGTCTGTAAAACCGGCGTTTTTGCGGTTGGTTTTCGGATTTTTCAGATCGATCTCCCGGTGGGCCACATTCAGGTCGCCGCAGAAGATCACAGGTTTTGTCTGTTCCAGCTTTTTCAGGTAGGCAAGAAAATCATCCTCCCACTCCATGCGGTAGGCGAGGCGCTTTAATTCTTCCTGGGAATTAGGAGTATAGACGGTGAGCAGATAGAACTTTTCAAATTCCAGTGTGATGACACGACCCTCATGGTCGTGTTTTTCCATACCGATACCGCAGGAAGCGGACAGCGGTTTGTCTTTTGTAAAAACAGCGGTGCCGGAGTAGCCTTTTTTCTCCGCATAGTTCCAGTACTGATGATAACCGGGGAGATTTAAGGAGATCTGACCGGCCTGAAGTTTGGACTCCTGAATACAGAAGATATCGGCATCTTCCTTTGCCACAAAATCCATAAATCCCTTTCCGATGCAGGCGCGCAGGCCGTTGACATTCCAGGATATCAGTTTTTTCATAAGAGTCTCCTTTGTATCATATCTGTCGATATCATACCATAATACCGGAGATTTAGCTACTGTGGAAATCAGGCTGCTTCTATTTTTTCACAAAGAACTTGCACATGTTTTTTACCAGTTCTATAATAATTGCAGACCATGAGAGGAGATAGCGGTATGGAAGAGCAGAAAAGAGCTTATGTCTGGGCGCAGGCTCTGTGCAGATATGCGGGAGCGGACGATTATTTTTTGCAGGACTTCTGGACGAGGCTGACGGCGGACAGGGAAATCTATGAGGAATTCATCTACTATCTGGATCACCAGGATTTTTTGTGTAACGTAAAAATAGAGGGATATGGTCTGGTGGACCTGATGATCTTCCAGATCGATCATTTCCGGGCGGTGATGGATCAGGATGTGGCGGATATGCGCTTTAATAAAGATAAGATGCTGTTAATGGCCTTTAACAGCCTGCTGCAGATGCGGAAAGATCCGGAACCCTTTGTGCGGGCCATGCAGGGACAGACGGGAACGGACAGGCAGATATAAAATACGGGCAATAGCCAGCCTTGAGCCGACGGACAGACCGACGCAGGATATGCCCCCTGCATCGGTCTGTCCGTCGGCTCAAGGCCTCTGCTTTACATCTGATTCCCGTACTTTACGGCCAGCCTGATTAACAGTTTTGTCACTTTCTCCATGGACTGGACGCAGGCGTACTCGAATCTGCTGTGATAGTTGGCGCCGCCTGTGCACAGGTTGGGGCAGGGCAGGCCCATAAAGGAGAGCCTGGAGCCATCCGTGCCGCCTCTGACCGGTGTGATCTTCGGTTCTACGCCGAGCTCACGCAATTCAGTGCAGGCGTGTTCCATCAGATGAGTATGATCTTTGAGAATCTCCCGCATATTATAATAGGAGTCTGCTATCTCCACAGTCACGGTATTTTCACCGTACTTCTGATTCAGAAAGTCGGCGCACTGCAAAAACACCTTCTTTTTTGTTTCAAACAGTCCCTTATCATGATCTCTGATAATGTAGTCCGCGGTTGTCTGCTCCACATTGCCGCTTATGCCGTCCAGATGAAAGAATCCCTCTCTGCCTTCTGTGTACATGGGGTTTGAGAAAACGGGCAGAAGACTCTGAAATTCCTGGGCGACCAGAATGGAGTTGACCATCTTGCCTTTGGCGCTGCCGGGATGCACGTTGCGGCCGTGGACGATCAGCCTTGCGCCTGCCGCGTTGAAGGTCTCATCCTCCAGTTCTCCGAGTTCTCCGCCATCCACGGTGTAGGCAAAGTCCGCGCCGAAAAGGGCCACATCAAAATGATCCGCGCCCGAACCGATCTCCTCATCCGGTGTAAAACCGATCCTGATTTTCCCATGGGGAATTTCAGGATGGGAGAGCAGATGTTTGGCCATGGCCATAATTTCGGCCACTCCGGCCTTGTCGTCTGCGCCTAACAGCGTCGTGCCGTCGGTTACGATCAGATCCTGTCCTTTATAGTTGGAAAGCTCCGGAAAATCGGAGACAGAGAGTGTGATATTTTCTTTTTCATTTAACAGGATATCGCCGCCGTCATAGTTTTCGACGATCCGTGGTTTTACGTTTTCTCCGGAAACAGCGGGGGAGGTGTCCATATGGGCGATAAAGCCGAGGACAGGGCTCTTTTCACAGCCGGCAGTGGCCGGGATGGTGGCGTATAGATAGCAGTGCTCTTTATCGTAGGTGATTTCTGCCGCGTTCATTTCCGTAAGCTGTGAGGCGAGAAGCCTTGCCAGATCATGCTGTTTGGCGGTACTTGGCGTGGTACCCGTCTCCTCGCAGGATTGGGTGTCGATGGTAACATACCGTAAAAAATTTTCAATGGTGTTTGTCATAATATCTCCTTTTTATGAAACAGTATCCGGATCACATTTTGAGTTTATGAAACGAATCCTGCCAGGTGGGTAAAATATACTGCCTGCATGGATCAGCCCGCTGTCTCTGGCAGCGGGCTGAAGTCAGAAGGGACTTACGGTTCATGGCCGGGAAGTGCGCCAGGCTGCGCATTCCGTGGGGGCATGATGCAGAAGAAACTGATAAAAGGCCCGGTGAGTACTGTCAGTTACCAGTCTGCCCCTGTGCAAAGTCCGATGGAATATGCGGTCCGTTCATCAGGGCATTTTGCTGAGAGCCGCCTCATCCGCCACCACATAGACATTTCTGTGGTACTGTAAAATAGAAGCGGGGACAGCCGGCGTTACAGGGCCGCAGAAAGAATCATAGAGAGCCTGCGCCTTGTCCTCGCCGCTTGCCACAAGCAGAACCCTTTTCGCCTGCATAATGGTTTTGATGCCCATGGTATAAGCCTGACGGGGCACGTCTTCCTCTTTTTCAAAGAAACGTTTGTTGGCATCGATGGTGCTTGGCGTTAAGTCCACACAGTGTGTCTCCAGAGAAAAATGATCTGCGGGCTCATTAAAACCGATATGGCCGTTGCGGCCGATCCCCAGGAGCTGTAAGTCGATGCCCCCCACCTGATGGATGACTGCGTTATAGTCACTGCAGGCTTTCTCACTGTCGGGTTCCGTGCCGTCGGGCAGGAAAGAGCGGCCCTTCTGCAGATTCACGTGGTCAAAAAGGTTCGTGTGCATAAAGTAATAGTAGCTCTGGCTGTTCTCTCTGGGCAGTCCTTTGTATTCGTCCAGATTGACGGTAGTTACTTCAGAAAAGTCCAGATCTCCCTTATTGTACCATTCGATCAGCTGTTTGTAAGTGCCAATGGGCGTGGAGCCGGTGGCAAGTCCCAGCACGCAGTCAGGTTTCATGATAACCTGTGCGGAAATGATGTTGGCTGCCTTGCGGCTCATGTCCTCGTAGTTTTTTGCCTTGTAAAGTCTCATGTGATAACCTCCCGATTTATAGTCTGACAATATGGATACTTGTCCTTCATATAAAAGTACCAAATTTTAGAAAGAAAAGCAAGTTGCCAGTAGTAATATCTACAGAATCAGGCTATAATGTTCATGAAGGCAATGAGCAGTGCGGAAAAAGACGAATAAAAATTTTTGTCATGCCTGCATGTAAAAAAATTTTTATTTGGCTTTTTCCATAGGGCGAAGCCCGTGAGTGCGGAAAACCGAAGGTTTTTCGAACTTGCACTGCGGGGTTAAGTGAGGGAAAGCGAAGAGGAATTTTTGTCATGCCTGCATGTAAAAAATTTTTGTTTAGCTTTTAAAAACAGGAGGGTACACATGCTATTTAAAGGAAAGGTATTTACAGGAGAAAAATTTGAGGAGACAGCGGTCAGAGCGGAAAACGGAAAGATCCTTGAGATCAGCCCGGAACTTTCCGCAAAAGCCGGAGAGGAAGTGGTAGAGCTGGGGGAGAACCTGTTGGTTCCGGGCTTTATTGATCTGCACACCCACGGCTGTATCGGGTATGATTTTTCGACGGCATCTAAGGAAGAGATCGATAAAATGTGTGCATTTTATCTGAGCAAAGGGATCACTTCCGTTGCCGGGACGACTATGACCATGGGCTATGAAGACTACAAGAAGGCGGCGGTCACCATCGGTGAATACATGGACAGTGTGGAGAATCACAATCTGATCGGTATCAATATGGAGGGGCCGTTCCTTTCGGTGGAAAAGAAGGGCGCCCATGATCCGCAGTACATCATCGATGCCTCTCAGGAGAAAATGGACGAGTTAAACAAACTGGCGGGCGGACATTTCCTGATCGTCGACATAGCGCCGGAACGTCCGGGGGCCATCGATTTTATCAGAAAAAACAGCAAAGATTATGTGATCTCCGTTGCCCATACCCCAGCGGATTACGAAAAAGCGATGGAGGCTTTCGAGGCCGGTGCAACCCAGGTAACCCACTTATTTAACGCGATGAATGGACTGGGGCACAGAGATCCCGGCGTACCGGGGGCGGCCTTTGCATCGGGGGCAAATGTGGAAATGATCTGTGACGGTATCCATATTCATCCCACAGTTATGAGAATGGTCTACAAAATGTTTAAGGAGCGCCTGTTGGTGATTTCTGACTCCATGAGTGCGGCGGGACTGCAGGACGGAGAGTATGTGTTGGGCGGACTTCCCGTTTTTGTAAAAGAGGGCAAAGCGACGCTGGAAAACGGAACGATAGCCGGTTCCACAACGGATCTGTTAAAGGAGATGGGGGTGTGGATGGATCGCTGCGGCATGACGATGGAAGAGATTCTGCCCTGCATGACGATCAATCAGGCAAAAGCGGTTCACATGGAAGAAAGAATCGGTAGCATTGCTGCCGGAAAAGCGGCGGATCTGGTGGTGATCAGCCGGGAGAGGGAAATACAGGCTGTCTATAAGAACGGCGTGCGCAAAGTATAGGAAACAGCACAACCGGACAGAAGCAGAAACGGTGGCAAAACAGTGCTGAAGTACAGGCAGAGACGTGCGGAAGGCAGAGTCAGGAGGAAAAATGAAAAATATTATCTTTGATATAGGCAGTGTGCTGATCGGGTACAGATGGCGGGAGATGTGCTTGGAAGCAGGCTGGGAGGAAGACAAGGCGGACAAGATCGGCAGGGAATTTTTTGACAATCCCATCTGGCCGGATGTGGATGCGGGAATTGTTTCAATAGAAGAATTAGTGAGCGTTGTTGTGAAGAAGTATCCGCAATGGGAAGAAGAAGCCCGCTGGTTTATTACCAGCGGGAAAAGGATGGTGGTGGAGCGGCCGAAAGTATGGGAGGCTGTCCGAAAACTGAAGGAAAAGGGTTATAAACTCTATCTTTTGTCAAACTATTCGGGGGAACTGTTTCCGCTACATACGGATGGCTTTCCATTTCGGGAACTTGTGGATGGTGGCGTGATCTCTTACCAGATACGGGAGATCAAACCAAATCCGGCCATCTACCAGCATCTGCTGCGGAAATATCAGCTGAAACCGGAGGAGTGCCTGTTTTTTGATGACAGACCGGAAAATACGGAAGCGGCGAGGAAACTGGGGATAGAGGCGGTGACCGTGGAGGATGGTTCTGAGGAATTGCTTTTGCAGGAACTGGAGAAATTGCTGTAAAAGTGATTAAAAAAGCGGCTGCAAATGCCGGCCGCAGATTTTCAAATGGCAAGAATCATGCAGGGCTGCTGACAGATAAAAATGATTATCGGTCAACAGCCCTGATTTTTGTGCATGGGGTCGCCCGGCGAAAGTATGTCAGCAGAGCTGACGGGCGTCCAGCTCGATTGTATGTTATTTTACAAATTCTGTTGTTACAAGTTCCTCATAGGGCAAGGCTTTATCCAGTTCGCCGGCATCCATCAGAATATTCTGCAGCAGGTCGAAGGCTTCTTTTTCAAAAGCGGGATCTGTCTTCCAGGTATCCTGAGCGGCATAGCGCTCTACAATAATTTCCAGTGTCTCTGTATCCGTTTCCGCAAACTGAGGGCTGATTACTTTTGCAATTTCTTCCGGTGTGTGTTCGGCGCAATAATCCATGCCTTTTTGCAGGGCGTTTGTGAAAGCCTGAATGACTTCCGGGTTTTTCTCGATATAGCTCTTTCTTGCGGAGAAGGAGGTATAAGGAACGTAACCGGAGGCTTCGCCCAGAGAAGCTACTACGTAGCCGTCGCCTTTTAATTCCAGAGAGGTGGCGTGAGGTTCAAACTCTACAGTTTAAGTTTTTTACTACACCAATTTGGTGATAAAATTAAAGCCGGTTATTTTATGCGTCACAGGATCTATCTGGATGTCCTTAATAGTGCTTTTCCAGAAAGCCTGTTTGTGGGCTTTGTCCAGATTATAGTATAATTCCTGCCAGTCTCCGCTGAATGCATCAATGAGATCTCTGTAATTATCTATTGTAAGCTGCTTTGTGTTTGCCTCTTTTAATGCTTTATCCAGTATTTCATATTGTTCATCATAATAAGCCTCTGTGATACGTCCCTTTTGAAAGAGGATATTAAGCCGATCCATTTCCTTTTTGACAGCATCCGGATTTCCTGTTTTTGGAAGGTTCTGGTTTTTAAATTCTATCTCTGCAATTTCATGGTCCAGTCTGGAAGAAACATGTGTCAGCATATATTCTTCAATTTTGTATTCCAAAAGGCTTGCTCCGCCATGCCGGTTAAACTTATTTCCGCATCGGTATTTAATATAAATGCTTTCTCCGCCGTTTTTCAGTTTCTGTTTTTTGCGGTATCCGGTAAAATTGTTACCGCATACAGGGCATTTTATAAGAGAACTGAATATGTAAGGTTCATATTTACCGGGAATATTTGTTTTGCTTACGGCTATCTGCTGGATCCGCTTATATTGATCCGCGGTGATATATGGCTCACAGTAATTCAGGTTATCCTTATCACGGCCGGCATACGTCTCATTTTTAAAGAGCCTGTCAATTTTGTTTACGGATGGTGCGGAATCACCATATTTCTCATTCAGGTATTTAACTGTATTCCGGATGGAATAGCAGGTAAAGTAATGCTGATAGGCATCATCTATTATATGAGAGACTTTTTCATCTTTTACCAGTCGGTTGTTTACAACTTTATAACCATAACAGGCGCAGCGCCCGCTGGTCACCTCTCCGATAGAGCGTTTGTAATCCAGCACTGCTTTTATACGTTCAGAGGTTCGATCGCATTCTGCCTGGTTGACAGAGAGCATGATGTTGATAACCATCTGGCCGTTAGCAGTGGAGGAGTCATAATTTTCAAAGATGGTTTTCCAGTAACAATGATGAGCCTGCAAGATCTCTTCCGTGATATTATAATCTTTGATGTTACGAAACCACCTGTCAAGCTTTGTCACCAGGATCATATCTATTTTGTCTTTTTTTACATCTTCCAGAAGCCGTAATAAATCTTTACGGTATTTCATGGATTTTCTGGCGGAAATACCTTCATCAGCATAGCAGTCCACTATAAGATAACCATTTTGCTCAGCATATTCTGTGAGCACTTTCTTCTGAGCGGGAAGGGACAGGCCATTAATGTGCTGCTCTTCTGTGCTTACTCTTATGTAGATGGCACATCGTTTTAGTTTTTCCATAGCATTCCCCCCTTCCTGGCCGTTGTTTCTGATCCGCTCCGGTGTTCCCGCATCGGGGCGGATTTCTGTTGATTTTATCTGATATATTGTGTATAATATGCTTAACAGGACAGCTGGAAGGTGAATGCACCTCACCCGCTCCGGCGAAACATCGAACTAATAAAAAATAGCCGCCAACTCGCCAAAGTCAGGACGGCTATTTTTTATGCGTATAATTCAGAACTGCTACAATCAGCAGAGCCACAGTCAATATCACCATGAATTCTTCATATGTACTCATAATACCACCCCTTTCCGCAAGACTCGGAACGGGAATGGAGCACGTCCCCCGGCTGCCCGGGTAAGCATATTATATATTTTCAAGGTACAAAAAATCCTGTTTTTAGTTTCTGCTTGTGATATCACAATAAATTTATGTGTTCTTGTTATAGTTTATTTATTTTCAAATAAGTTTTATTAAAGAAAATGTATAATAAATAGTAATAACAATATTGGTTACGCCTGAAAGAAATAACATTATGAGAATAGTGGAATTATCAAAAAATATCCATGACATAGTTGATGCAAACAAAATAATAATACCTGTCAAAATGTTAAATAGATAAATATGCTCATGATGAGATTCTTTTAATCTTTTTTTTACGAACTCACTTTTGGGCACGGCAAGGTAAATAGTAAGTATAGTGATAAGAACGCCAATAAATGATGAGGAAATAGATGTTAATGATGAGGATTTATCATCATTTAATTGTACTAATTTAAATTTGTAATTTATAAGAAAGCATAAAATAAAGGTTATTGAAGGAAAAATGATGCATGAATGATATTTGAGAAATCCAACAAATTTCTTCATTTTGTGCCCTCTCTTGCTTTATTGTTTTAGATTTAGAAACTCAGCTAATTTATTTTTTATAATATCATAATTATAAATAATATCTTCAGTTATGTCAAAATTAGTACTTTGTGTATATAAAGTTTCTATAAAATCGATAGTTTCTTCTATTCCGGAATCATTTTTTCCTGTTAGCTTTAAACCAGCAAAAGATTCTTTATCATTTTCAAATTTTTCAAATACCCTATCTATAGCAGTCTCATTATTTGATGGCGACAATTTTATATCTATAGAATAGGAATCATAATTTATGCCACCAAGGGATTCAGATAATGAGTCTATATTATATTTTGATTTAGCATTTGGGGCAAACGTAATTGACAACTTTTTATTCTTTTTAATTTTCTTTGCTGTTTTTCTAATATTTTTTATTCGTTCTGGTTCAATAAATACTGCTAAAGTATTTTGTGATAATACCCAAATACCTTCAGATAGTATTTTATGTATTTTTGTTATATTTTTATGCTGGATAGCCGCCATTCGATTCTGTTCACAATCAATATAAAAAAATGTATATACTTCCAACTGCTGGTCTAAAGAATCGGAAGAGTATGGAAATGTTTCCATAGTTATTTTGTCCCGAGTTTGATAAAAATTAGTATATTGTAAAGGATTTTCTTTTGCACATTTACCAAAAATATAATTATGCCCAATTTCAAGAATATCTATGATATATTTATTATTTTCGTAGATAATATCATAATTATTACAATCAGGGAAAACACTTTTTAAAATATCTATAGTACCCATAGGTGTTAAACCATTATTCTTTAAAGAGGGCTGTGGCTCAAACTGATAAAATTTTATTGTTTTGGTTATGCTCATATGTACCCCTGCCAAAACGTCAGTTCGACAAAATGACGTTTTTTTTAAAGGTATATATTACTCATGTGCTTTTTTCTCAATCCTTTGCACATCTTCTTTCAAAAAATCTTCATCCTGAATGTGCTGTAAAGCATGCCAATAAGATTTAAGTCTGTTTTCTTGCGATAGTCTGGCATTCAAAAAAATAGTATATGTATCATCAGCATTTTTCACTAAATGCTCTGGTATCATTGTATCCATATTTAACAGTTGAACATTGATATCTTCCAAGTTGATCACCTCTTTTGCTTTATACCAAACAATGTGTCCTATAAAGGGGACTATATATTATTATTTCCTTTTTCCTGATCATAAAGATTCTTCATAAATTCCATATGTGCTTTAAATCGTTCTGGCGGCATATTACGTTTCATATCGAATAAAGACCGCATATCCTCATCTTCAAACATCTCTTGAGCAAGTTTGGCGGTGTCTTCATTAAGATAATATCCTTCTTTTGTCTCTTCTCCGGTCATTATCCAATCAACAGTAACGCCAAAGTATTGTGCCAATAATTGCACTTTTTCAGCATTTGGAGAATATTTTTTCCATTTGCCAATTGATCCATTACTAAATCCCAGATCCATCTCTACTTTTCGTTGAGATAGTCCTTTAGATTTGATTAGGGAGTTTAATCGTTCATAAAAATCCATAATTCACCTCTTGCAGAATTATTTCGAATATTTTTAATAAAAGCTATTGACATATAGAAATAATTCTGTATAATGGATTATAGATGTAGAGATACTTCTATATCCGCACAGAGAAATTCCTCATATCAAAAACAATGCAGAAAAAATATCGTATAGTGTGTGGTAACTCTATATTAGAATGTTTTCTGCAATCTGTCAATAGGTATGTTGAATATTTTCTAAATCAAAGAGACCGCCGGAAGGCTATTTCCGACGGTTCTCTGCCAAATTTTTTTACCCTATGTACTTTGCAGGTTTTCACCACACATGATAGCCCACATGCTTCTATTAAGTACTCTGCCACTTAAAGCACTTATGGTTCTGCTTATCAGTTCGCCCATTAGTTGGCAGATTACAAGGAGTACACGATACAGTGAAGCATTTTTTACCCCAGTGCCGTCTGGATGTGTTTTAAGCTCTTCTCTGAGCAAGTAACGCTGTATCAGTTGCTACATTTAAACGCCAGTTTAAACTGCTTTGGCGCCAGTGTTGCAACCTCATAATAAGAGAACAGGGCAAGTCAATTTTTTTATGAACATAAAGTACCTCCTTGCCCGAATATGGGTGAATGTATTCTAACATAGTGCATAGGGAAAGTAAAGAATATTTTCTATGAAAGGAAGTGATAAATTGCTGTATGACAAGGTGAAAGAAGCTTGCAGGACAAAAGGTATTTCGATATCCGCAGTTGAAAAAGAATTGGGGTTTGGAAACGGGACGATTTCAAAATGGAATAAAGTTATTCCGAGTGTTTATAACCTTAAAAAAATTGCTGATTACTTTGGCAAGCCCATTGAGTATTTTTTAGAATGAAAGGAGGTGAGAGAGATATGACAGCATTTGAAGCGGTAAGGCAGTTAGACCTGAATGTTTTCTGTGAGGTGATGTTTGGGATCGCAAAAGATGTTGCTACACCGGATGACTTTAAAGAAACATTGCAGACAGAAATGACAGAAAAAGCGCTGCAACAGATCAATGAAGCAGCGCTACGGGAAGGGCATCAACCGTTGTTGTGTTCTGGTTGACAGTAGAAGCAGCCGTTTGGAGAAAGGCAATGATGCATTTGAGCGTAAAGAAGACAGCCCATATAAGAATTTCCTGCATAAATATGGTCTGGACTGATGTCATTGATATGGCAAAGTTCTGTTTCTCTGTCCAGATCATGGATTTCGCCGGTGTTCTTGTTTAGTACATAACGATTGCCGTTAAATGGTGGATTAAATCTACGCATAAGAATATCCTTTCTTCTGTACTTGGTTTGGCAGAGCCTGTATGAACAGTATAGGAGAAAAGAAAGAGAACTTCAAGGGCTGGTTGGCTGACTTAAAAACGGACGTAAAGTTCCAGGAGGTTTCGGCCAGACCTATTGCCTCACTCATTCTAACAGCTTAAGCAACAAGATGGATAATTCCTTACTGGCTGTAAGGGATATTAACCATAAATACATTGTAGTAGGAGGTTTTACGATGGAATACAGAATCGAGTATGCAGGAGGAAAGTGCTGCAATTTCGCACACAGCCGAAAGGACCTGCTTGAATGGCTGAAATTACTCAAAGATGAAACCATATCGGATATCAGGAAGTTATATAAAAGCGGCGTTTCAGATTCTGTTATGGAGAAGTATGAGAGATATATTACGCACGTATCAAAATAAAAAAGTCCCGGCGGTACGGGCATACCAGCCGGGACAAACCAAAAATTATAACAATTTAACTGTAGCACTTCTTTTCAAGAAAATCAAATAAATTTTGAGGAAAGAAGTACATGCAGTAGTACATAGGATTTACAGAAAGGCGGTGGTCTTGTGGCAGAGTTTGATATGGAAGTTACCGAAGAACGTCTAAGTGACATGAAAAAACTGCTTGTGATGCTTTATGCTGACCAGATTGGAATGGAAGTAAAAAGCATCAAAGTAAGACCGGCAAAGCCGGAAGATGAAAAAACGAAGGCGCCGGCATAAGCCGGCCGGAGTGGACAGGCTTTTATTAGGAGGGATGGGAAAATTGAGTGGATTTGAAATAGAAAAACTGCAGGAAATGATACAGGGCATGACGGAGGATCAGCAGAGGGTGATTGCAGAGACGCTTCCAGATGAGATACTCTGGGGCGTGCTCTATGGAAAATACCTGAAAATGCAGGGAGATATGGTGGCCATCAGCCAGGCGGTAAAGGGCTGATGAGAGAGAAAGGAGAGAGCACACAGTGATCAAATGTAGAAAGTGTGAAGGTTTATGCGATCCGGCAGACATCCGCGGTGGTGTATGCGACGACTGCCGGGAAGAGGAGAAACAGCGCTTGATCCGGGCGGAGACTGTGCAGCGGATCATGAACAGTCCGTTTGAGCAGATCAGGATGGAGATGAAGAGGGAATGAGAGAGGATTTTAAAAATGAAATAATGCGATGTGCAGAGATAAGTGGAAAAGTTGACGGCATTAGAATTTTATATCAGTGTGGATATCCTCTGACGGTAGAAAAAATATTAGACATATTGGGTATTAGGAAAATGGAAGAAGAGTGTAAAAGGGAGATTTGCGATGAATGAAGTTGAAAATGCTATGGTAGTTGATCAGTGGTGGGACGAGCAGGATTACGGAGTTCCCAGCAAACGCCGGCTTAAACGGTTAAGGGAAGTCTATGACGAGGCAGAAATGGAGGATTGGGAAGATGAATGAAATAACAGCCGTTATAACGCAGGAGCGAGCAAAGATATCCTGTAATTTTGATCAGGTAAAACAGGCAATTCAGGAGACACTTGCAGAGTATAAGGGAGCGGTATTTACAGAAGACAGCAAAACCTATGCCAGGAAGCATGTGGCGAGCCTGAGGGCGAAGAAAAAAGAACTGCAGGACAATCTGCGGGAAGCAAAAAAAGAATATATGAAGCCGTGGGACGAGTTTGAGGGACAGGCCAAGACGCTGATAGCCTTATATGACGAACCGATCAACCTGATCAATGGGCAGGTGCAGGAGTTTGAAGCGAACCGGATCGCCAAAAAGAAAGAGCTGATACATGGCCTGTATGCTGAACTTGTACCGGAAGAATTAAGGGAGTACATACCGCTTGACAGGATATATAACGCGAAGTGGGAGAATGCTACGGTAAAAGAGAAAGAGATCCGTGGGGAGATGGCCCGTATTGCGGGTGAAGCAGCAAAAGATATCGAGACTATCCGCGGTATGGGATCTGATGCTGTGGTGGATGCCCTAGCCGGATATCGCATAAGCCTTGACCTTACCGAAGCGATCACGTACATAAACAATTATGAGCGGCAGAAACAGGAGATCATTGCCAGAGAACAGGAGCGCCGCCGGCTGGAGGAAGAGGAGCGCATCCGGCAGGAAGAAAGAGAAAAACTGCTTGCAGAGCAGAGGGCGAAGGAAGAGAGGGAAGCGGCTCTGCAGAAAGCGGAAGAAGAGAAAGCGGCAGCGGTAGAACAGGCAAAAACAGAAGCCACACAGGAGTTTATTGATAGTCTCATACCTGATGCTGGCGAAGATGATGACAGAATCCTTACCTCATACAATATCTTTGCGACCTCCAGTGAAAGAGAGAAGCTGGAAATGTATATGAACAGTGTCGGGATTGAATGGGAGGTGATCTCATGAGTGAAGAGAGGATTCCGATGATATATTCCGCGATCTGCGGCGTGATGGAAGATATTGGAGTTGTCGGAAAGAACGACATAAACAGGCAGCAGGGATTCAAGTACCGCGGGATCGATGCGGTAATGAATGCACTTAATCCGGCCATGCTCAAGCACAGGATATTCTGTGTCCCGGAAGTATTGGAGCATAACAGGGAAGAAAGGACGACGGCAAAAGGCGCGACGCTGATCTATTCTGTCTGCCGGATCCGGTACACATTTTTCACAACTGACGGCTCGTCAGTGCAGGCTGTTGTTGTAGGTGAGGGCATGGACAGCGGAGATAAGGCGACCAATAAGGCGATGGCAGTGGCCTTCAAATATGCCTGCTTCCAGACGTTCTGCATCCCAACTGAAAATCTTATGGATGATCCGGACGCGGAAACACCGGAAAGCAGCAGAAAAAATCCTTCCGGTGGAAAAGTAGGTGATGACATTCCTGATATAGACATTGAGAAGAACTCATTATTTGAAGAGCTTGGTGTGGAACTTGCGAGAACCGGCTACGGCTGGGGTGCTGTCACAAAAACATACAAGGTCGATACGGCAGAAGCTTTGACGAAACTGCAGATCAAAGACTGCATAGCGAAGATGAAAAAACTCCCGGATAAGGTGGCGTAATGAAATTTATCGGAAAGATAAGTGGAATAGGACGTACGTTAAATGGGATCCTTACTGTGACGATCGAGAGCAGGCAGATGGACCCTTCTGCAGCGATGAGGCTTTCGCAGGCGGACAGGCTGGATGTGGAGATCAAGAAACACCGGGAGAAGCGGAGCCTTGACGCAAACAGTTATTACTGGCTGTTATGCTCCAGGCTCGCGGAGGCGATGTACGTGAGCAAGCCATATATGCATAACCGTCTCCTGCGCCGTTATGGGCAGATAGAGATAATAGGCGGACAGGCTGTGTATATAGTCATTCCGGATACAGATGCGGCAAAAACGGAGGTAGATGAAGCGGAGCTTTACCACCTGAGGCCTACATCCCAGGTGAAAACAGGAAAAGATGGCGGGATGTACCGTACCTATATGATGCTTAAGGGATCCAGTGCATATGACACAAGAGAGATGTCTCTGCTGATTGACGGGGTTGTGAATGAATGCAGGGAGGCAGGCATAGAAACACTGCCGCCAGAAGAACTGGAAAGGATGATGACTACTTATGGCAAAAAGATTGAAAAGCGTGCTGACCGATGATCTGGATCACTGCATGTTTACTGGTGCATCGCCGGTGGAGCGACATCATGTATACGGTGGAAGCAACCGAAAAAACTCCGAGAAATACGGCTTTATCGCCCCGTTGCGCCCCGATCTGCATCCGAATGGAGTATTTGCCGGACAGAGTGCTATACTGGTCGACATGGAACTGAAACAGCGATGCCAGAGGTATTTTGAGGAGCATAACGGGACGCGTAAAGACTTTATATCAATCTTTGGAAGATCGTATTTATGACCTATATATATCACGAATAAACGGCGGCGGTTGGTCTGCCGCCGGAAAGGAGGAAGCCATGAGTAAATGCTGTGGAAACTGCGAATTTAGTAAATATGATAGGGAGCAAGGAGAATTTGTGTGTCAGTGTGAGGAAAGCGAAAACTATGCACTTTTTACTGAATACAGAGGAAGTTGCGAAGAATTTGTGGAGAAGGGCTGATGGAGCATTTACTGATAATCCCCGGCACCCTCAATAACCTAAACGACTACATAGCCGCAGAGCGTACGAACCGCCATAAAGGGGCAAAGATGAAAGCGGACAACGGAACTATCATTGCTGTAGCGATTAGGCAGTGCATGAAGGGTGTGAGGATTGAGAATCCGGTATTTATGGAATTTCTGTGGGTTGAGCCGAACAAGCGCCGGGATAAGGACAATATAAGTTCTTTTGGGCGCAAGGTCATACAGGATGCCCTGGTGCAGTGCGGTGTGCTGAAAGATGATGGCTGGAGGCATGTTGTCGGATTTTCCGACAGGTTTGAAGTTGATAAGGAAAACCCACGAATCGAAGTAAAGATAAGAGAGGTAACAAGGTGAATTACATATTAGAGATCAAAGCCTTTGAACAATGGCTCGAAACTCACTACTTGCCGATCCCGCCACAGCTGCTTTGGTATAAGATCATGTACCTCTGCAACAGATCCGGGTGGAGTGAGTGGGTGACAGTAGATAACCTGCGTTTGATGGCAGCCATGCAAATGAGCCGTGAAGCTACCTTGATTAAGGCGAGAGGCGAACTCATTAAAGCAGGGTTGATTGAATATCAGAAAGGGAAAAAAGGAAGCCCGAACCGTTACCGTATAATCTCCCTTGTGGGAAAAAACACTTTCAGAAACGAAGTACAAAGCGTAGAGAAAGAGGAAAACACTTTCAAAAGCGTAGTACAAAACGAAGTATATCCGGTAGGAGAAAGCGTAGTACAAAACGAAGTATATCCGGTAGGAGAAAGCGTAGTACAAAGCGAAGTATATCCAGTAGGAGAAAGCGTAGGCATATATAAACAAAAACACGAACAAAAACAAAATAACAGTCCCCCTGTGTCCCCCGTGAAGCGGATGGAGGAGTTTATTTCAGCGTACCCGAAAAACTGCAACCGCTACCTGACGGAGACGGCATATATTGATCTGCTGATGACCGGGAAGATCACGGAGGACGAGTTTGTACAGTGCGCGATAAATTATGCAGATGCTTGTAAAATACAAGATACGCAGGAGAAATATATCAAGAATGCAGAAAATTTCCTGAAAGACATGGTTTTTGAACAGTATCTCCCGGGAAAATACAAAAAGCCAGAATCGAAGAGAACGAAGAACGGCTTCCACAATTTCCAGCAGAACCAGTATGATTATGACGATCTGCTGCAGAAAGTAAAGATCAACTGACAGGAGGGAAAATGAAACTATTTATACGAGACAACAGGGCGATGTGCCCATACTGCAGCGGCATGATAACCGCAAAACAGAATTATTATTTCTGTGTTGACTGCGGCTCTGTATTTATCGGCATCGAAAATGGCAGCGTTGAGGGAGAAGTGATGATTGAGCCGGCGATGATGGCAAAAAGGAAGATGGTCAATTATAAAAATGATTGGAGGTAAACGGAGATTTGTGCGCACGGTCAGACAGGATGAAAGCAGTTATGAAATATCCAGGCAGCAAGTGGTCAATCGCAAGTTGGATCATAAGTTTTTTCCCGGATCACCACAGTTATCTGGAGCCTTTTCTGGGAAGCGGAGCCGTACTTTTTAATAAACCCAGATCACATATCGAAACAGTAAATGATCTGGATGGAAATGTGGTAAACCTGTTTGAGTGGATCAGGAGAGATCCGGAACGTCTCGCACATGAGATATATTTTACCCCCTATGCTAGGCAGGTATATGAAGACGTCTTTGCTGTGGAACCAGAGGGCGGCCTGCAGAAAGCAGTAAATTTCTACATAAGGCTTAATATGGGGCACGGTTTCAGGACGAACGGGGAGAAGACAGGCTGGAAGAATGATGTGCAGGGAAGGGAGCGGGCTTATGCATCAAAAGACTGGTGCAGTCTGCCGGAGAAGATTATGCAGGCAGCCGAACGGCTCAGGGGCGTGCAGATCGAATGCCGGCCTGCGGTAGAACTGATGCAGAGATTTAATTATCCGAATGTTCTGGTCTATCTGGATCCGCCTTATGTACTTAGCACCAGACACGGAAAGCAGTATCGCTGCGAGATGGATGATGCAGCGCAGAATGAACTGCTGGATACAGCGCTTGCACATAAGGGGCCAGTCCTGATAAGCGGCTATGACAATGATCTGTATAATAACAGGCTGAAAGGATGGCATAAGGAATACACAACCTGCTATTCCCAGGTATGCAGTAAAAAGAGGGAAATATTGTGGATGAATTTTGAGTCGCAAAAGCAGATGGACATTTATGATATTTTAGGCCAGCAGAAGGAAAGAGAAAAATGATAAAGGATTAAAAGATTAAAGAAAGGAGCCAGCCTCCGGCCGGGGTGACGTGTACACGGGCTTCTTGATGAAATGGGCGAACAGTATAAAAGCAGGGTATATACAGACAGACCAGATTATGCAGACTACGATGCACCGGATAAATTTCAGGCAATAATGGGAATTATAATGACGCATCTCAGGGAACATCCAAAAGCCATATGTTCCTATTCCGGCGGGGCGGACAGTGACATCATGATTGATCTGATTGAGACGGCGAGAAAAATAGCGCCATCTCTTCCGGCAGTCAAGTATGTGTTTTTTAATACAGGGTTGGAAATGAAAGCCACAAAAGACCATGTAAAAGCCACCGCAGAGAAATATGGAGTGGAAATTGAGGAAGTAAGACCGAAAGTCGGCATCGTTCAGGCAGTCAGGGAACATGGTATTCCCTTTGTATCAAAGATAATGTCCGCAGGGCTTGAGGGATGGCAGAAAAAGGGAATACCCCTGTCAATAGCCGATGAATATGCACAGGCAGAGGATAAGGCAGTAAAAAGGCAGGAGTTGAGTGACAGGTTTCCAAAATGTGAGAGCACAATAAATTTCCTCTGCTGCTGCAATTCTGCAGGGGAGCCAAGGCCGGATATCCAGCTGGTGATAAATTCGTCAAAGTACATGAGGGATTTTATAGGGGAGTATCCGCCAGACTTCCGGATCAGCGCGAAGTGCTGTGACTACTGCAAGAAACAGGTGGCACATGAAGCACAAAAAGACTATGAAATGATTATCACAGGAGAACGGCGGGACGAGGGCGGCATGAGGTCTGTTCCGCGAAAAGACAATACGGCGCTGTGCTTTACAGAAACCAGTAATGGGCAATACCGATTGAGACCGCTTTACTATGTCACGGACAAAGACAAGGCATGGTACAAAGAACGGTTTGACATCAGATACTCAGATGCTTATGAGGTTTACGGTCTTACGAGAACAGGGTGCTGTGGATGCCCGATTTCGTATAAGGCAGTCGATGATCTGGAACTGATACGGCCACACGAACCAAATGTTGTCAAGGCGGCGTGGAATATATTTGGAAAAAGTTATGAATACCGGAAAAAATATAATGCTTACAAGGATACCAGGATGAGGGAAGAGAAGAAAAGAAAGGCAAATGTTGATGGGCAGATGGATTTTTTTGACTTACTGGGAGAGAGATGATGAGAGATAATCTGATAGTAGACGCCTTCGCCGGCGGGGGTGGTGCAAGTGTCGGAATAGAAATGGCCTTGGGCAGATCTGTGGACATAGCAATAAATCACGATCCGGAAGCAATCAGGATGCACACGGTCAACCATCCGAACACGATCCACCTCACAGAGGACATTTTTACAGTGGATCTGCAAAAGTACATAAAAGGCCGCCATGTGGCGCTGATGTGGGCAAGCCCGGATTGCACAAGCCACAGCAAGGCAAAAGGATCACAGCCGAGAAAAAAGGGCCTCAGGATCCTGCCGTGGGCAGTATACAAACACGCAAAGGCGATCCTGCCGGATGTAATCATCATGGAGAACGTGGAGGAGATCCAGAAGTGGGGGCCGCTTGATGAATGCGGGCACCCGATCAGGAGCCGGGAAGGGGAAGATTACAACAAATTCATAAACGCCATGAAGGGCCTGGGGTATCAGTTTGACAGCCGGGAGTTTGTGGCGGCAGATTATGGAGCGCCGACAACTAGAAAGCGGTGGTATGCCATTTTCAGGAAGGATGGACGGCCAATAATATGGCCGGTACCTACTCACAGCAAGGCGGCAGCAGGCGGCCTCCTGCCCTGGGAGGAGTGCGGGAAGTATATTGATTGGTCGGATCTGGGAAGATCCATATTTGACCGCAAGAAGCCTCTGGCGGAGGCAACCATGAAACGGATTGCCAATGGGATGGTGAAGTATGTGGTGAATAACCCAGATCCATACATTGTGAAGAATGATGAGGCGTATGCCTTCTTGATCCAGTATCACGGAGAGCAGAAGGAGGGGGATGCACGGGGCCAGAGCCTCAGAGAGCCGGTAAAAACCATTGATACAAGCAATAGATATGGGCTTGTGGTGGCATTTGTAACAAAGTATTACAAGACCGGGATCGGCCAGGGGTGCGAGGAGCCGATCCACACCATTACAACCTCACCGGGGCATTTTGGGTTAGTCTCTGCATTTTTCATCAAGTATTACGGTACCGGATGCGGGCAGAAGGCAGTGGATCCTCTGGGAACTATCACGACAAAAGACAGATTTGGGCTTGTGAGCGCCGTGATGGATATTAAGGGAGAAAAGTATGAGCTGAGAGATATTTTTCTCAGGATGCTGAAGCCGGAGGAGCTGAAGATCATGCAGGGATTTCCCGCTGACTACATAATTGACCGGGATATAAATTACAAGCCATATCCAATAAAGGAGCAAGTGGCCAGGATTGGGAATAGCGTGGTGCCGATCATGGCCCAGAAATTGGTGGAGGCAAACTGCGGGTATCTGAAAGTGGGCAGCAGGCAACCGGCCATGCGGTTGGATATGAGCGGAGATCAGATCAAATTTGCATAGGAGTGATAAAGATGAGAGTTGGGCTGATCGGAGTAGATGATCATAATTTCCCCAATCTGGCACTTATGAAAATATCTGCATTTCACAAAAAGGCGGGTGATTCCGTGGAATTTGTGCAGTGGCAGCAGGATGGAGGAAAGATAGAAAGCCGGGAATATGATCGAATCTATATGAGCAAGATCTTCACGGAATCAAAAGAACCAGAGGGAGAGCTGAGGTGCAGGGATGTGAGAAGGGGCGGGAGCGGGTACGATCTGAAGAATACGCTGCCGGATGAGATAGAGCATATATACCCGGATTATTCCCTATATCCTGAGTTTACAAAAGATACAGCATATGGATGGCTCACAAGAGGATGCCCGCGGTGCAATCATAGCTCTTTCTGCATAACGCCTGAGAAGGATGGCCGGGTATCGGTGAAGGCTGCAGATCTATCGGAATTTTGGAGAGGCCAGAAAAACATCATTTTGTATGATCAGAATATTTTGGCCTGCAAAGATCGGATCAACCTTCTGGATCAGCTATCAAAATCAAGGGCGCGTGTGGAATTTAATGGCGGGATGGATGTGAGGTTTCTGAATGATGAGGTAATAGAGGCGCTGCGGGAAATCCGGGTGAAAGATTATCATTTCGCATGGGATGATCCAAGGGAAAACCTGGTAGAGAAATTTCGGGAATTTGCAGAAAGTGGCCTGAAAAAGACAAGAGATGTGGGTGTGTATGTGTTGGTTAACCATTGGAGTACACACTTTGAGGATCTATACAGAATTTATACCTTGAGGGCAATGGGATATATGCCGTTTGTAATGATATATGATAAGCAGAAATTTGTGGATCAAAAAGGACATTGGCTGAAAGGAGTGGAGGAGATCTATACCAGAGAGCAGCTTCAAGACTTCAAAATATGTCAACATATGCAAAGATGGTGTGGAAATAGAAAGATTATCAAAACAACGCCAAATTTTGAGCAATATGAGAGGTACCAGTCATGGAAAAAAACAGGGATGCCGGTGCCCGAAAGAAGAGGAGGATAGGAATGAAAGCGGTTATAAAATATCTGGGGAGTGTGTCCGGAATGAGGTGAGGGAAAAAATAGTACAAAAAATGGAAGCAAAGGGGCTCGAACCCTTGACCTCCCGCTAGTCAGGCGAGCGCTCATCCCAGCTGAGCTATGCTTCCATATCAATTATTATATCATGGCGGATTTTAATTGCAATAGATTTATCAGTAACATAAGGCAGAAAGAGGTAAGAGAGAATGATAAAACCGGCACAATTATATGCAGAAAAACTGCAGGAGGAAAACATAAAGGCATGGTACAAGCCCGAAAATATCTTCTGGGAAGGCGGGACAGGAAACTGTCAGATTGTTATCAATGAAGATAATTATAACTGCCACCAATTCGTATCTGTTGATAAAAACGATAATATTATCGGGTACATAACCTATGCGGTTGACTGGCAAGCAATGAATGCTGACAGGTTTGGCATCATCAGCTATGACAGGGGAAATGCAATATTTGCAAAAGATGTATATGAGGTGATATGCAACCTGTTTGAAGTTTATCACATGAACAGGGTTTCGTGGTTTGCGTTCGTAGATAATCCGGCTATCCGAGGGTATCGCAATTTTGTAAAGAAGCATGGTGGAAGGGAATGTGCATATCAAAGGCAGATCGCTAAACTGATGGACGGGAAATTGCATGACAGTGTGCAGTTTGAAATTCTGGCGGAAGAATGGAGGAGGTAGAGGATCCGATGAGCAGAGTATTACCAATCTTATTTAATGCAGATATGGTCCGGACGATACTGGACGGAAGGAAGACGGTTACGAGGCGGGTAGTAAAAGGATTTATTCCGAGAGATTCGGAATTTGGATATACAGCATTTACACCTAAAGATCACATATCATGTCGAGGGACTTTTATCAACGGGTATGGCGAAAAGTTTTTTAAGCTTCCGTGTCAAAGGGGTGATATCCTGTACGTCCGGGAAACATGGGCATTTATTCCGTGTATAGGATGCGACGGGAAATATAACAGAGGACAGGCTATGAATTGTTATGACTTACAGGCAGTAGAGTATGATGATGGCAGAAGTATTTCGGACGGATGCTTTGTTTATCGGGCTGATTGCCGGTATCCGGAAAAAGTATCATGGAGCCCGTCGATTCACATGCCGAAGCAGGCAGCCAGAATATGGCTTGAAGTGACGGACGTAAGGGTGGAACGTCTGCAGGATATGAATACAGGTGATTTTCTTGCGGAAGGAGTGACCATCAGGCCGGAAGCATTTAACGATCCGGAGAATGCCTATCAGCAGGCCAGAGGAGCGTTTATCGATATCTGGGATTCCACAATCAAGCAGGCGGATCGCGGGAAATATGGATGGGCAGGCAATCCATGGGTATGGGTGATAGAGTTTGAACGGTGTGAGAAACCGGAATAGTAGCGATTGAAAGGATGGGATATATTTGGACAAACAAATCTTATCGGATTACATAGATGCTTGCGAACTGGTAAAAGAGACGGAGAAAGATATCCTTCGATTGAACCAGAAGAAGAAAACAATCATTCAGGAGAAGGTAAAAGGATCTATGCATGAATTTCCATACACTGAACAGAACTTCAAGATCCAGGGATCCGCATACTCCACAGAAGATGATGATTGCCTGCGGCGGGAAGAGGATCTGCTGAAAAAGAGGAAATCCAATGCGGAATGGATCAAGGTGCAGGTAGAAGAGTGGATGCTGACGATACCGATGCGGATGCAGAGGATTATCAGATATAAATTTTTTGAGGGGATATCATGGGAAAAAGTTGCAGAAAAGATGGGAAAAAATGTGAATGAGAATAGTATAAAAAAGGAATTTGAGAGATTTTTGAAAAAAAATTAAAATTTGTCACGAATGTCACACATGTCACGATCTAAAATGTTATTATGTAAAATGAAGATAGTGTATAAAACATATCTGACACTTCAATACATTTTCAAAAATGCCCGGTCAATTTATGGCTGGGTATTTTGTTTTGTCGGTTTTTGGTGTATGATGAAGAAAAATGTATTGGAGAGTTTGTAACATGGAAGAAAAGAAGTTTATGAAAAAGGTAAAAGAGATTATAGAGCCAGCGAAAGGCCCAATGCTTGATCTGGTATCGGATTTACTTGTACCAGAAATAGCAGAAGAAATTGCTGGGAATTTTGTTCCGGCAATAGTAGCAGGAACTGTTGGAGAGGTGGCTGGTTCACTTATACCCGGGGTGGGCGGAATGATAATGTCATATAAGCAGGCACGATTTGAAAGAAATATAGAAAAAATGGTTTCAGAATTAATTAGACGAATGGACGAATTCAACCGGTATTTTGCAGAATTGGATGATAAAATAGCGAGACAGGTCAGAAATCAGTATTTTGGAATTATGGCGGACCATGCCGCAGAGGTAACTCAGGAAGAAAAGATAGAGCTTATTGTAAATGGATATATTAATCTGGTGAAAGATGGGCATCCGCAGGAAGATGTTGTAATGATGTATTATGATACATTGGACGAATTAACATTATTAGACATCAGAATGCTAAAGCTCAAAACACTTCAATTAAATGACGATAAGGATAATATTATACAGATTTGGCGAGATTATGATATCGATCAAAGCCAAACGAATTTAATAAATAAAAAACTTTCGAGGCTGGGTTTAATCGAAAGTCGCAAAGAAAGAGATTATGAAAAGTTATTTGATAATGTGTATAATATAATTGATTATCTGGAAAAGGATGCAAAAGGGGCAAGAAATAATAAATTGAAAGTAACTCATTTGATTAAGTCTGGTTCTAATGTATTAACTGTGTATGGGAGAAAATTTTTGGATTTTTTTGGCGATTCACAATAAAATAAGACAAATTGAATGATAGGTAAGGAGCCGGCAAGCGCTGGCTCTTTTTTAAAACAAACAAACAGGAGGCGGCGAGTATGGCAAGACCAAGAAGCCCCGGCAGAGACAAAGCAAGGCAGCTATGGCTGGAAAGCGGGAAAAGCCGCCTGCTGAAAAGCATTGCAGAGGAACTGCAGGTATCAGAGGAACAGGTCAGGAAATGGAAAAATCAGGATAAATGGGATTTAGTAACGTTACCAAATGGGAATGGTAACGTTACTAAACAGAGGGGCGCACAGCCGGGCAATAAAAATGCTGCCGGCCACGGCGCTCCAAAGAAGAACAGCAATGCAGAAAAACACGGTCTCTTTCGGAAATATCTTCCGGAGGAGACTTTTTCTATTATCGAAGAAATGCCGGATAGTCCGTTGGAGATAGTCTGGCATGAGATACAGATCCAATATGCAGCGATTATCCGATCGCAGCAGATCATGTATGTAAGGGATAAAGAGGACAAGACAGTTGAAAAAGTGGAAAACAGGACAGGTAATATCATTGGAGAATCCTGGGAAGTGCAACAGGCATGGGATAAGCAGGCGAACTTCTTAAAAGCCCAGAGCACAGCGATCAGCGCGCTCAAAAATACAATAAAAGATTATCTGGAACTGGAAGGAGCGACTAAAACGGATGCAAAAGAACAGGCAAAAAACTGGAAAGAAGCGGTCATAGAGATAGCAAAGCGGCGGAAGGAGAAAGCAGATGGAAGAGCTGATGAGCGCGCTTGAAGTATATTATGACGATCCGGTTGCATTCCTGGAAGACCTGTTGAATATGAAATGTGACGACTGGCAGGATGAAGTCGCGGCGGATGTTGCGGCTTATCCGAAAGTCGCTGTAAAGTCCGGTCAGGGTGTCGGCAAGACGGCACTGGAAGCCGGGCTTATTATATGGTTTTTGATCTGCAGACCATATTCAAAGATCATTGCAACAGCGCCGACAATGCAACAGCTTTACAACGTGCTCTGGGCGGAGATAAAGAAGTGGCTTGATAGTTCAATGATTCAGGAACTGCTTGTCTGGACAAAAACGAAGGTATATGTTGAGGGCGATTCCGAAAGATGGTTTGCTATAGCAAAGACAGCAACAAAACCGGAAAGCATGCAGGGCTTCCATGAGGATCACATGCTGATAGTCGTGGATGAGGCAGCAGGCGTCACGGATCCCATCATGGAAGCACTGCTGGGCACACTGACAGGCTGGGATAACAAACTGCTCCTGATGGGAAATCCGAACAGGATCGAGGGCGTCTTTTATGACGCTTTCAATAAGGACCGGGACAAATACCGGACACATACAGTGAGCAGCCGCAACAGCGGGCGCACATCCAAAGACAATATAACGATGCTGGAATCAAAGTATGGAAAGGATTCCGATGTATGCCGGGTGCGTATTGACGGGCAGTTCCCGAAAGGGGCGCTGGATTCTTTTATTTCTTTGGAAACGGTAGAGCTTGCCTGTTCCAAAGAAAATAAGATCAGGCAGTCTGATATTGAGGCTGCCAATATGTTACATATCGGTGTGGACGTGGCGAGATTTGGCGATGACAAGACAGTTATTACCCCGCGGATCAGTGCGAAAGTATATGAGTTCAGGAAGTACAACAAAAGGGATACAATGGAGACGGCCGGAAATGTGATAAGGTGTTGTAAAGATTACATGAAGCGCTACTCGCATATCAGGAAGTGTATGATCAAGGTGGACGATTCCGGCGTGGGAGGTGGTGTGACGGATCGGCTAAATGAGGTGATTCGAGAAGAGAAGCTACCCTATACAGTGATTCCGGTAAATAACGGGGATTCCGCGACAGACGGCTACTACTTTAACTTGGGATCCCAGATATGGGGAAATATCAAGGAACTGCTGGAAAGCAACTTTTCCAACAATATGCAGGGGAAACAGGATGTCCAGATAGAAATTCCCCATGATGAAGAGATGATAAAACAATTGAGTGTGCGGAAATACCACATGACATCGAAAGGAAAAATACAGCTGGAATCGAAAGAAGAGATGAAAAAACGGGGACTGGAATCGCCGGACACGGCGGATTCTCTTTCCCTTGCGTTTTATGAACCGGATACATGGTTGTATTAGGAAGGATCTGTTATGTTAAAGACGTATGAAATTAAACATTTCATGGAAGAGGATGCCGGATCCCATAAAAAGAGGATGGCAAAGCAGGGATTAAAGTATTATGAGGGCGAGCATAAGATCATGGGGGCCAGAATCTTTTATGTGGATGATGATGGAAAACTGAAAGAAGATACAACAAGAAGCAACGTGAGGATATCTCATCCCTTTTTCATGGAACTGGTAGATCAGGAAGTTCAGTATATGCTCTCAGGCGATGGAAACTTTATTCGATCCGATGATCCGGATCTGCAGAGTATGATGGAAACTTATTTTGATGACAGTTTCTGGTCAGAAGTATATGAGGCACTCACAGGATGTATCACAAAAGGATTTGACTATCTGTATGCTTATTATACTGCTGATAACAGGATTGGATTCCAGCATGCAGACTCCATGGGAGTAGTCGAAGTGGCGGCGAAGGATACGGAGGATCAGGAAGAACATGTGATCTACTGGTATGTGGATCATATTGAAAAAGAGAAAAAAGTGATAAAGAAGATCCAGGTATGGGATGAAAGGGAAACCTGGTATTATGTTCAGGAAGGTGATGGGGAGATAATGGCTGATGACAAAACGCCATTAAATCCTAGGCCTCATATCATAACAAAGAACGAGAAAGGAGAGCGGTTCGGCTCTTCTTTTCATTTTATTCCGTTTTTCCGTCTGGACAATGGTGCGAAACAGTTCAGCGGGTTAAAAACGATTAAGGATCTGATTGATGATTATGACCTGATGGCGTGCAGTCTGTCCAACAATCTGCAGGATTTTACGGATGCGATCTATGTGGTCTCCGGTTTTCAGGGTGCTGATCTGGATGAGCTGATGCATAATATCAAAGTAAAGAAACATATAGGAACCTCTCCGGATGGCAAGCTGGATATCAAAACGGTGGATATCCCGTATGAAGCCCGAAAAGCGAAACTGGAGCTGGATGAGAAGAATATATATCGATTTGGCATGGGATTTAATTCTGCACAGCTGGGAGACGGAAATATCACCAATGTAGTGATAAAGAGCAGATATGCACTGTTGGATTTGAAATGTAATAAGCTGGAAATACGCCTGAAAGAATTCCTGAAAAAGATCATAAAAGTGGTTCTGGATGAGATCAATGCAGCGAACGGTACAGATTACCAGCTGAAGAATGTTTATATTAAATTCCAGCGTGAGATTATCACAAATGCCCAGGATAATGCACAGATTCAGCTGACGGATGCGCAGAGACAGGGGCAGCAGATCAACAACATTCTGGCAGCAGCGAACATGCTGGATGATGAAACTGTTATTGAGGCAATCTGCAATATACTGGATATTGACTATGAGGAAATAAAAGATAAACTGCCAGAACGGGAAGGCAGTACGCAGGATGCCGTAGAACTGCTCGATGCCGCAGTGCATGACAAAGAGGACGGTGCTGATGTATGAACAAAAGACAGCTTGAAGTGCAGAAAATGTTTCTGGAACGGGAAGCGGAGATTATCAGCCTCTTAAAAAAGATATATACTAAGGCTTCGCGAAACTGTGCGGCGAAGATCAGCGACCTGTCAGCAAGGACTGACATGGGGAATTTAAAGTCCATTATCTGGCAGAAACAGTACCAGCAGGCGCTGAAAAAACAGATTGATGGTATATTGAACAAGCTGAATACAGAATCTTTTGAGACAGTGGCCGATTATCTGGCGGAATGCTACGAGAATGGCTTTTTCGGAACGATGTACGATCTGCAGGGACAGGGGATTCCGTTACTCTTTCCTATCAATCAGGAAGAGGCCGCAATGGCGATACAGGTAGATTCTAAAATTTCTAAAGGATTGTATCAGCGCATGGGCGAGGATGTAAACCAGTTGAAAGATTCTATCCGTTCAGAACTTTCCAGAGGGATAGCAAATGGCTCTTCCTGGAATATGATTGCAAAGAACATTGCATTTGGTATGAGAAGTCCTTATATGAAGGCTTTTAACCGTGCTATAGGGATCGCTCGGACGGAAGGACACAGAATACAGCAGGAAGCCGCCCTGCACTGCCAGCAGAGGGCGAAAAGCCGGGGAGCCGATGTCTTAAAACAGTGGGATTCGACGATGGATAATCTGACCAGGCCGCACCACAGGGAACTGGATGGACAGGTGAGGGAGATCGAAGAGCCATTCGATGTGGCAGGGAAGAAAGCCATGTACCCGGGCGGGTTCGGGGATCCGTCGGAAGACTGCAACTGCAGGTGCTGTCTGGTGCAAACGGGGAGATGGGAACTAAGCGAGGAGAAGTATTATACGAAGTGGGATGGCGAGAAGGACAGGCTTGTCAGAGTAAAGGCAAAGACGTATAATGAATTTAAGACAGCCGCCCAGGTACTGACTAAATCGCTGGACTACCGGGTGATAAATTATACGGACGGCGATTTTTCAGTGAAGGAGCGTGTGACATTCATGGAAGCCCTCGCTCATATGCCGGAAAAGGTCAGGGGCGCTCTGAAAGATACAGTCGTTAAGGTGGGGTCAGAAGGAAGTGCATATGATCCGGTCAAAGATACCATCTACATAGGGAAAAATGCGACTTTAGCAGAGGCTATACATGAGATAGGGCATGCGATCGAGGGGAAACTGTTTGATAAGGACAAAGTCGATTTTGTGAAGCGGCAGTGCGTAAAAGGGATGACAGTTAATGACATCGTGAGGAGAAAAGGTACAGATTCTTCTGGAGACAGTTCGGATGTATTCATTTTAAAATCAGATAAATTGCTGGATGATTACCAGGGAAGACTTTATATCAATTATCCTTTAGAAGCGCTTTTGCCGGATGGCACCATTGATATTGAATGTATGGGAGAATTCGTATCAGTAGCGGTTGAAAAGTACTACGAAAGCTCAAGGGCGGTCAGGAAAAATAATTATGATATCTTTTCTCTTGTGGATGAGGTTTTAGGATGACAGATAAAGAGATGATTCTTGGTATAAAAACAGTTGAAGAGTTCGATAAAATAAAGGAACAGGTAGATCGAGGAGTGTTTCTTTCTTCTGATGTCCAAAATCATTTGAAGGAGCTGCTCGGGAAACCATATTACCCGAAGGAAATGATTGTAGAGTTGCCGAGAATAAAAGAAAATATGCCTTTTTTTCGTTGGCACAGTGAAGGAGAAGAGGATATTGAGTAATACCAAAACAAAATAACCAGAATAAGAGGGACAGCCGAACCAGCTGTCTTTTTTATATGCCCGAGAACGGCTTCACGGCGTTAAAACTGCAGCCGCAATATCTCTTGCGCACAGAGAATAAAACAGGCGCTGCATCGCGGGAGAAACCGCATAAAACGAAATGCAGGAAGGAGAAAACATGAAGTTAGAGGAATTACTGGAAAAGGAGCTGTATGCACAGGTAAAGGCGGCAATTGATGCGGCGAACGCGAAGGAGCCGGATAAACTGAAGCATATAAGGTATGCTGATCTGTCGGAAGGAAATTATATCTCCAAAGAGAAATATACTGCGTTGGAGACAGACAACGGATCTATTGCAGAACAGTTGAAAACGGCGCAGGAGCTGATCTCGGAGCTCAAGAAGAACACTGGAGGCGATGAGAAACTGCAGGGGAAGATCACGGAATATGAGACGACCATCAATACGCTGCAGGGACAGCTCAAACAGGAAAAGCTGGATTCGGCGGTGAAGATAGCACTTTTAGAGGCAGACTGCAAGGATGTGGATTATATCACCTTTAAGCTGAAAGAAAAAGGAGAGCTTTCCCTGGATGATGCCGGGAAGGTGAAAGGTATGGAAGATAAGCTTGCGGCGCTGAAAACGCAGTACCCGGATCAGTTTACATCCTCGGAAACCAGAAAGGTGGAGGAGAACAGGCTTCCGTCTTCTGGAGGCGATCGTACAGGAGAACCGAAAGATCTGGCGGAAGCTCTGAGAATGGAGTTTGAAGGAAAAGAGTAAAGAAAGGTTAAAAAGGTAATATTATGGCAGTAATGACACTGGAAGAAATCAAGAAAGGAATGGCCGATAAGGTATTCGATAAGATCGTCGATGTATTTCTCAGGCAGTCGGATATACTGGCGGTACTGCCCTTTGATGACTGTGTGAGTGCAGTGGGTGGCGGGTCTACGATGAAGTACAAATACATGAGAAAAGTCCTGCCCGCAGCGGCGCAGTTCAGGAAACTGTACGGTACCTATACAGCGAGTACAGCAACGAAACAGGATTGTGAAGCTGCCCTCACAATCATGGGCGGCGCGCTCCAGATCGACAGGGTGTTAAATAAGGTAGCAGGGCGCTGGGATAATCTGGCCTATCAGATCGAGGAGCATATCAAGGCGGTGGTGAGCCTGTTCCATTATACGCTGATCAACGGGGATGCGGTGACTTCGGCATCCACCGATGGACCGGAGTTTGAGGGGTTAGATTCTATGCTGGCCGGGACAACTACAGAGTATGGCACAGATAAGGCCATCGACTTATCGACGATCACAAGTCTGAAAAGCAATGCGGATGAGTTCTATGAAGCATTGATGCTGCTTGTGAAGGAAACACAGGCGGATGCCCTGCTGATGAATACAGCGACAATCGCGAAAATTCAGACGGTGGCACGGGTGCTGGGGTATAAGACGGAGACGGAAGAATCTTTCGGTAAAAAGGCAGTATCCCTTGACGGCGTGCGCTTTATGGATCTGCAGAATCATTATACTGTTACAGGAACCGGGGAGAGTGCTGTGGCAACTGCAAATGCAGTGGTAAAGAAAGGCATTTCCCGGAAGATCAACAAAGCAGAAACGGAGACGACGGGATTGACTGATATCTATGCGGTGAAATTCGATGTCAATGACGGTTTTCATGGAATCAGCTTAAATGGTTCTTCTGTTGTGGAAAAGTATTTACCCGATTTTTCCAAACCGGGGACGGTAAAAGATGCGGAAGTGGAGATGATCACAGCGACAGTGCTGAAGAATACACAGCATGCGGGAGTGCTCAGGAATATTAAAATATCAGCGTAAACTGTAGGGCGCCCGGCGGACGCCCTTATTGTAGCAGAAAAGGAGATTGATATGGACAGAGAAGAAAAGATTGCAAATATGGAGAAGAATACAGTGAATGTGGAAGGAACTGCTGCAAATGCAGGAGAAGATGCCGAAAAAGCGGTGGAAAGCAGGAAGACTGCGAAAAAAAGGGTGACTGCCTGGAAAGTAAGGGTAAAGAATAATCCTGGTTTCTGCGGGATCGGAGCGGGAGGTGTACAGTTTGCCAATGGGCAGGCAGAGGTTCATTCGGAGAGAATGGCACAGTGGTTTATGGAACATGAAGGATATGAAGTAATCAAACTGTAATGGAGAGGCGGTGTTCCGAATGATTGTGAATGTGGAAAATCTGCTTGCAATGGATGAATTCAAGGAGATGGAAAAAGAAGCGCTGAACGTCCGTTTAAGGGCGGTAGAAGGTGTTGTCAGGTCTTATACCAATAATAACTTCCAAAACCGCCGCATGAGGCTGACAGCGCCCGCCATTGCGGGGGCAATACATGGGAGCTGCCCTTATTTTAAAACCGGAGATACGGTTCAGATCTCACAGTCGGGAGTAAATGATGGCTTATATGAGATTACGGAGATATCAGAGAATAAAATCCGGGTAGAGGGGGAGTTGTATGATACACCTTACAATATGCTCACAAAAGTAGTGTATCCTGTGGATGTGCAGAAGGGCGTAATTGATCTGATGATATGGGAAGTAAAGAACCGCGCCAAAGTAGGAATAAAATCGGAGACATTATCGAGACACAGCGTTACTTACTATGAACAGGATTCAGAAAACCAGGTGATGGGATATCCGGTTTCCCTGCTTGGCTTTCTGAAGCCCTATGTCAAGCCGAGGTTCTGATGGGAAATATCGGTGGGAATAAAGACGCTGTCATTCAGGTGAAACGGGTGGTACAGGATGATATCGGCGCACGTAATACAGAGTATGCGGATGCAGTAAAGGATATCAAAGGCTGGCTGGATCTGTCAGACGGTGATGCAAAGCATCTAAGTTATAACGCAAAGATCCAGGAATCCACCCATATTTTTATGACTGATTACAGAGAGTTGAAATATCAGGAGAATGGAAAACCGGAGATAAGGATCACACCTGAAAACAGCCGAATGACAGTGGACGGGGAGATTTATGAAGTGATGCTGTATGATGATCCAATGGGGATGCATGAGCATCTGGAGATTTATCTGAAATATACAGGAGGCAGGTGAAATGGCTGTAGAGTTTGAGGATAACAGGGTAAAAGTAAAGGATGCCATAGGCAGTGCAGCCATCGCGTTTCTCCATGAGGCTTGCGGGCTTCTGGAAAAACAGACGAAGCAGAATGCCAAGGTAAAGACCGGGCAGACAAAAGGATCTTATAGCTACGCTGTCGATGAGGTAGAGCTGACAGGATATGTGGGATCAAACTATGAGAATGCCATCTGGGAAGAATTTGGTACCGGAGAGTATGCCCTGAACGGGGACGGCCGCAAGGGCGGCTGGCGGTATATGGACGAGAAGGGAAATTGGCATTATACGAAAGGAAAACGGCCGAGAAGGCCTCTCTTCAAGGCGTTCACTTCCCTGAAAGGGCGAATTACGAAACGGGCAGAACAGGTTTTAAAAGAAAGGCTGGACGCGGAATGAGCAGTGATGCGTTAAACCTCATAAAAAAAGCCATGGACGAGATGGAATTGAAATATGGCTTTATGGAATATGTGCCGGATTCAGGGGAAACGCTTCCGGCCACCTATTTTATCGGCGAGTACCAGGAACTGGAACCGGAAGGTGAATCCGGTGAGGAAACCAGTATATTTATCCTTACCGGATTCTCACGTGAAACATGGGGCGCATTGGAGTGTGTGAAAGAGAGAATCAGAAAGTACTTTCCGGCCATTGATGGGAGAAGGAGAAAAACGGAAGCCGGCGCGGTGGTAGCAGTATTTTATGAAAACAGTTTCCCGGTTCTGGTGGAGGATGAGGAACTGAAAAGGATGCAGATCAATTTAAAAGTGAAAGAATGGAAGGTGGAAACATGAGAAAATCAGGAATTAACAGTAATACTCCCAATGATTTTTTGCTGGGGGCAGGCGTAGTGTTTAAGAATTTTAAGTACCTGTACAGAAAGATCGAGGAAGATGAACAGACAGAGGCGGAAAATATTAAATTAAGTCAGGTAAAATCAAAAGCTTCTTTCATTGGCCTGGAAGAGGGTTTTGAGCCGACAGTCGGCGACTATGTAGTCGGGGCGTGGGATGATTCAGAGGAAAACGTGCTGGGGGCTACCAGCGGCGGGAATAAACTGTCCATCGTGCCGGAGATCACGCCGATCGAGGTGGATGGTGCAGTAGTGGAGATCAAGGGGCTCAACCAGAAGACCGGGGAATCAGCGACGCTGGAAGTAAACCTTGCCCAGCATACATTAGATTCCTTTAAGCGTTCTATCGTAGGAAAAGAGGTTGACAGTATGATTCCCGGCTATAAACAGATACAGACTAAATCGCTGATCGAATTATCGGATTACCTGGATAATATTGCCTACGTCGGCACGATGACAGACGGCACGGAGGTTATTGCAATTCTGGAAAATGCGATCTGTTCCTCCGGGCTTGAGATGGACAATAAGAATAAAGAGACATCTGTTGTAAAAACGGTGTTTAAAGCTACCGCAGATTTTGAGAGCGGTGTGTATGATACGCTTCCGGTTTATCTGTTTTATCCGGATAAGGCGAAGAAAAAAGCAGCGGAAAAAAAGATCTTAAAAATTGTGGAAGGGTAACGGTGCGGATTTATGGGAAAAGAAGAGATGGAAAAATTGATGCGGGAAGATCCCGGGATAGAAATGGAGACAGAAGAAAAAGAGCCAATCACCCGACCGTATACATTGCGGCATTTGAAGGACGGGGATCTGTTTCCGCTGCTGAGAATATTGAAAAAAATCGGCATCAGCGACTGTAAAGATGCTTTTATTCAGGCGGCATCCGAGAAAAAGGTATTAGAGCAGATCGGTATGGAGGTATCCCTGAATATCGCGGATATTCTGATCAGAAATATGGAAAAGATGGAAGATGAGATTTATGGATTATGGTCAGATATATCCGGCATTCCAGTGGAGGAAATGAAGGAGATGGAATTTGGAACTCTGCCTCTGATGATCATAGACACCTTTTCAGAAGCGAGAAATACGAGTTTTTTCAGGGTGCTCTCCAGATTTCTTTCGTAGGCGAGTTTGCGTTCATGGATCTGCTGCATTCCAGATATGCGGATCCGGACAGGTTCATGAATACTTATATTGCGCAGGGAAGGTTTGGGGAGTTCGTGACGAATATGCTGGAGATGGATGCGCGGCGCAAGCAGGAGGCAGCGAAGAAGAGCGAGGATGACAGGCTGTGGCTTGCCTATATCCTGAGCATGACGGATAAGAGTTATTATGACTGGAAAGCGGGACTGTTGCAGGGGAAGGGACAGGCATCCTATGCCATGACAGACCGGCAGGTCAGGGATGTAAGGAAACAGGCAAGGGGGATACTGGACAGGATATCCCCGGGATGACAAGGGAGCTGGCGGAGATCGGCTCCTTCTTTGTTTGAGAGAGGGGGAGACTTTCTATGGAACTATTTAAACTGTTTGGGACAATCGCAGTGAATAATACGGGCGCCAACAGTGCGATCGACGAGACAACGGATAAGGCGCAGTCTTTTTCTAAGAACCTATCGGAGAAATTTACGGATATCGGGAAAACGACAACGAAGCTTGGGGCGAAAATGAGCCTTGGTCTCACAACGCCAATCACATTGATCGGAAAAAAGGCTATCCAGGCTACAGCGGACTTCGAGTCTGCAATGTCTGAAGTTGGTGCTATCTCCGGCGCCACGGGGGATGACCTTATCGCCTTGGAGAACAAGGCAAAGGAGATGGGGGAGACTACAAAATTTTCCGCATCAGAATCGGCGGAAGCTTTGAAATATATGGCGATGGCAGGATGGAAGACAGGGGATATGCTGGATGGTTTAGAAGGTATTATGAACCTGGCGGCGGCATCCGGGGAAGATTTGGGATCCACCTCTGATATTGTGACGGATGCCCTGACAGCGTTCGGGCTTACGGCTTCAGACAGCGGGCATTTCGCAGATATCCTGGCAACGGCATCCAGCAATGCGAACACGAACGTCGGCATGATGGGAGAGACGTTTAAATATGTCGCCCCCGTGGCGGGAGCCTTGGGATACAGCGCGGAAGATACAGCAGAAGCGATCGGTTTGATGGCAAATGCCGGCATTAAATCTTCGCAGGCAGGTACTTCCCTGCGGAGCATTTTAACGAACCTTCAGGGAGAGGTCAGTTTTACCGGCGCGCAGTTTGGGGAAATGACGGTACAGACTACAAATGCAGATGGAAGCATGAGGAGCCTTGGGGAGATACTTGGAGATTGCAGGAATGCATTTTCCCAGATGTCAGAATCGGAAAAAGCTTCCAATGCGGAGATGGTCGTCGGAAAGGAAGCGATGAGCGGGCTTCTGGCTATCATGAACGCGGCTCCTGCTGATATTGAAAAGCTTAACAGCGCAATCAGCAATTGCGATGGTTCGGCAAAAAGTATGGCAGATACAATGAATGACAATCTGTCCGGACAGCTGACACTGCTCAAATCTCAGTTGGAAGGGCTGGCGATTCAGTTTGTGACATTGGTCATGCCTTATCTGAAACAGGCGGTGGAATGGCTTTCCAAAGTCTGCGATTGGATATCCGGTTTGGATGATGGCACGAAAAAAATGATTATAACAGTGGCGGCCATCCTCGCGGCTGCAGGCCCGGTACTCATCTTCGTGGGGAAAATAGCCCATGGGATCGGCTCTGTAATCAGCATCGGGAGCAAGCTGATCGGAGGTATTACCACTTTGATACCAGTGATCAGTTCTATCAGTGCCCCTGTGGCGCTTGTTATAGCGGGTATCGCGGCACTTGTTGCAATAGGCGTTGTCCTGTATAAAAACTGGGACACGATAAAAGAAAAGGCCGGGGAATTAAAAGAAAAAGTAGTGAACAAAGTGACAGAGATGAAAGATAACGCTGTGAAAAAATTTACAGAGTTAAAGGATGGAGCAGAGGAGAAGATAGAGAGGCTGAAGGAAAGCGTGGATAACAGATTCACACGAATAAAGGAAATGGCTTCGGAAAAAGTAGAGATTCTGAAAGAGAATATTATTTCAGGGTTTGGCGAAATGAAAGACAACGCTTCTGAAAAAGTGACCGAGATGGGAGAGCGGATTGCCGCCGGCTTCCAGAAGCTGAAAGAGGATGGAGCGGAAAGGTTTAGGGATCTGAAAGAAAAATGGTTATCTAAGTTTATGGAAGCAAGGATGAGGATCGTCGAGGAAGCATCACAACTCAAGGAGAAAGCTGGGGAAAAGATAGGTGAATTCAGGACTGCGGCAGTTGAGAAAATAGAGAGTTTCAGAGAGGGAGCCGTGAGTAAATTCCAGGCATTTGGAAGCGCAGCAAAGGATATTCTGGGAAATGTATGTAAAAGCGGGGTGTCCGGTTTTCAGGAGATCAGGGAAAAGGGCCTTGAAGCAGTCGGAAAATTGAAAACAGATGCCATATCTTCTTTTCAGGAGATGGGCGCAGCCATTGCAGACAAATTTGGAAGTGTGGCAGATAAGATTAGCTCCGTATTTGGAAGTGCCAGGGATGCGGTATCTAAGATAGTGGCTGATATTAAAAGCTTCTTTGATTTTGAATGGAAACTTCCGGATATCAAGCTGCCACACTTTAATATTAGATGGGATTCCAGCGGCATGCTGGGGAATCTTGCGGAAACGATAGGACTGCCGGGGTTGCCGAAGTTTGATGTGGACTGGTATCAGAAGGCCATGGATAATCCTTTGATCATGGACAGACCAACCGCATTTGGAATCAACCGGGCGGGGCAGATTATGGCGGGAGGCGAAGCCGGAAGCGAGGTGGTGAGCGGCACACAGACTTTGATGAACATGATATCTGCAGCAGTGGCAGAAAATAACAGTCGGACATATGAACTGTTAGACAGACTGTATGATCTGCTGGGGGTATACCTTCCGGAACTGGCAAAAAGGCAGATAGTCCTGGAATCCGGCGTGTTGGTGGGAGAACTGGCGGATCCGATGAATGAAAAACTTGCATGGGAGAACCATATGAGAGGAAGGAGGAATTGATAATGTACGGAGTGGCATTTGGCAGCAGGAGGTCAGAAGAAGACTATGGAGCCATTATGAATTATGCGCGGATAACGCCGCCGGCGGTTAAAGAAAATTATGTGGATATTGCTGGCGGAAATTCCTCTATTGATTTGACGGAAGCGGTGGGAGGTGTGGCATTTGAGGATGGAGACATTGATTTTAAATTTACACTGTTTAATGAAGACAGCAAAGAAGGTATGAAAAATGATCTGCATGGAAAGCGCATGAGAATTGTTTTGGATAGAGAACCGGAATTTTACTATGATGGGCGGATATCTGTTACCAGTGAAAAACAGACAGGGAATATTTATGAATTGTGCATGAAGGCAAAGGTAAAGCCCTATAAGATAGGGAGACTGTTCGTTCATGAAGAGGAGATAAAAGGCGAAAAAGAAATTATTTTGTTCAGTGAAAGAATGCCGGTTATGCCGGTTATAACGATTAGAGGAAGTATTGCTGTCAGCTATGAGGGTATCAGGTTTGCTCTGGAAACCGGAATATATGAAATACCGGAGATTACATTTCGGGACGGAATGAACAGACTGAAAGTATCGGGAAGAGGAACGATCCGGCTGGAATGCAGAGAAGGACGGTTGATATGATTATTATAAAAAACGGCGAGAGACAGATCTATCACCCACGGAACCCCAATTTAGTGCTGATAGATCCGAAACTGATGTTGGAAGACAACGGGGCCGGAAGCCTCACTTTTAAGATTTATAAAAGTAATCTGAATTACCATACAATTAAAAAGCTGTATCCGCTCATATCAGTGGAAAGAGATGGGAGAACAATATTTAAAGGCAGGGTAATTTCTGATAAAAAGGACTTTTATAATGGGAAATCCGTGGAAGTGGAAGGAAAACTGACCTTTTTAAACGATTCCTATATAGAGCCTTTTTCTTTTTCTGGAAGCCCGGTGGAATTGTTCCGGATGATCATTGAAAACCATAATATGCAGGTGACGGACTGGCAGCAGTTCAAAATAGGAACCGTGACAGTGGAAGATGCTAATGATTATATCGTCCGAAGCAGCGAGAATATTTTGAACTCCTGGAATGCCTTGAAAGATAAGTGTTTTAAATCTTCGCTTGGAGGACATGTCAGGATACGGTACGAGGATGACGGGGACTATATCGATTGGATTTCTGATTATGGTACTGTCTCAAAGCAGAGCATTGAGTTTGCTAAGAACATGATCGACATGTCTTCCGAGAGGGACGCCACGGAGACCTATACGGCAATCAGGCCGATTGGAGCGGAAGTGGACGGCGCAAAGATTGACATTGCATCCGTGAATGACGGAAAGGTTTTTATCGTCAATGAGGAAAAGGCAGCAGAATATGGGATTATTTATGCGCCGGAGAGTGAATCCACCTGGCAGGATGTGACACTGCCGGAAAACCTTCTGAAAAAGGCAAAGGAAAAGCTGTATGGTGCTTTTATCACCCTGAAAGAGACTTATGAGATAAAGGCGGTGGATCTGAACCTGACGGATCCGGATATTGAAGCGCTGGATATCTGTGAGTATGTGCCGGTGGTGAGCAGGCCTCATGGGGTAAACGGAAGATATCTGCTAAGCAAGGCGCAGATCTGCCTGGCAGCTCCGCAAAATTCCATATTTTATCTGGGGGCAAGCAGGCGGGTTCTGGCGGATAAGGGCGGGACCGCGGCACCTGCAGTGATTCCGAAGAATATCAGCTCCTTTGAGAATGACGCGGGCTATATATCAGAAGAAGAGACAGAAGAGATTCTTGCGGATTACTCTAAGACGGAAGAGGTCGAAAGGATTGTGGATCAGGCGGTATCGCAGATACCCAGCGGAGCAGACGGGAAAGACGGTGTAGATGGAAAAGATGGTGCAGATGGGAAGACTCCTATCATCGGTGAGAACGGGAACTGGTTTATAGGTGATGAAGATACCGGGCAGCAGGCACAGGGAGAAGTGGGAGTTGCAGCGACAGTGCAGGTCGGCAGTGTGAAAACGGGAGAGCCGGGGACACAGGCGGTGGTCGAAAATGTCGGAACTGCACAGGCAGCTGTTCTGAATTTTGTGATACCACGAGGAGAAAATGGAGAGAGGGGAGAGCCCGGAAGTTCCGGAAGCGGAGATGCACCTGGTGGTTTAGGGCTGTTTGCATTTGAGATCAGAGAAGATGGGCATTTGTGGATGAGTTCAGATTCAGAGTTTCAGGCGGATAATTTTTATATTGATGGTAACGGGCATCTTGTCTACGAAATGGAGGGATAATACATGGCACAGGCAGATTTGGGGAAAGTCAGGTTGACAGATAAAGAACTGTCAGAAAAGATAATTCAGGTAAATGGCGGCATAAGGTTCGGAAAGGACGCAGAAGGAAAACCGGGATATGTGGTGACGGATGCAGAGACAGGTGCTGATGCAGTGATCCCTTTTAAGTGCGGAGGATCTTCTGGTATAATTTTGCCGTATATTGTGAATTTAGACTTTGGGGGGACATACATACATTTTGTTAATAACGGCAGCAGTCCAATAGCAGGCACAAAATACATTTTGCCGGAACCAATAAAAATTACTGATATTAAAAATATAAAAGTCACGATCACAGAAACATCTTTGTATAATATATCACCAACAAATGGAATCAACTATAGAGAATGTTATTTGGTACTTGGTGCGGAATTTCCGGATTTTCCAACCTTAAAAGAATACAGAAAAGATGTATATAGAATCAGTGGAAATACACAGCATAGTAATAAAGAATTTTCCGTCGAGATACAAGGAACAGAAATGACAAATGTAAGCCAGATTACAAGTATAGGAGCATCTCTGAGATGTTACAATTCTTACAACAACGCATGCAAAGTATCCTGGAATAAATTTCTGATGGAGTGCAAAATATCTTAAGAAAGGGAGTATTATGGCACAGATAAAATTATTATTGGAGAAACAGCTCCTGACTATTCAGAATCAGGAAATCATTGCTTCAGGAGACAGTAATTTTGATTCCTGTAAATTCATATTTGATGAATCATGGGATGGATTTACCAAAACGGGCGTATTCTACCAGGACAAAGCAAATGTGCAGTACGCAGTGCTGGGGAACGATGACACTTGTATGATTCCTGCGGCGGCGATGGCGCGGGCAGGGCGCATGTATATTGGGGTGTTCGGCATTAAGGATACCGCTGTAGTCACATCCACGCTATGCACAATCGATATCAAAGAGGGTGCTATTTCCGGCGGGAACGTATCTACGGAGCCGACGGATGATGTATTTCTGGCGATTATAGCGCAGTACCAGCGGGTTGCGTATCTGATGGGACAGTATGAGAAGACAGCGGCCCAGTTTAATACTGTGATGGCAGAACAAAACAACATCCTGGAAACTTTAAATGCCTTTGATGTGGAGGAGATCAGTGAGAGACTGGATCTGATAGAAGACCGGATAATCAACTATACAAATCTGGCAAAAGAGATACAAAATCGTGAGACCATTATCAGAGATGTCCCAATAAAATTTGTGAATAAAGTTTGCAGGATTGAAAATGACGCCATTACAGCCAATTCTCTGTGTGACGTTTATTTTGATGAATATTCTTTTGAACTTGCTTCAAAAGCGCTGATCATGCCAGTGGCGCATGATGGATATATGGAACTAACAAGCTCCATTGATATTATGGATGAATTAACCGCCAATATACTTGTCAGGAGGTCTTAAATATGCTGGGAAAAACAAATATAACAACATTGTCAGAAAGTGCAATTGTAACGGAAGTTGAAGATTTTAACTGGATACAGATGCAGTCCGGAGTTTCTGCAGATTTTGTAAAAGCTATTTATAAAAACGGATATCTGGTAGGAATAACCGTTGACGGAAGCATAGTATATACTACGGATGGTGAGGCCTGGCAGACGTATATGCTGGAATATGAGGATTGTAAATTAAATGATATCGATTGGGATGGCAGCAGGTTTGTTCTCGCAGGAAGCTATAAAGAGAGCAGAGAATTGAGTGATGGAACAAGTAGGGAAATACAGTCGGGGCTGATAGTTGTTACATCAGACTTTACGGTGTATGAGAAAAAGCAGATTGAGAGTAAGAACGGCAATGCATCAGAATATTTTCTTGTCTATCCCAAAAATGGGAAATATATAGTAATTGGAAACATACAGTCTTCTACATCAAAAACATATATCTGTGTCGGAAATCTGGAAGATCAATGGGAATCGGAGCAGGCCAGCAACTATCTCCAATATAACATGGCAAAAAATTCGAGAGATATTATTGCTGTAGTTGAGGAACCAAGAATGGGGACATCCAGTTATTACATCAGAAGAATCAGTGGGGACACAATAACTACGAATGATTATACGACTAATATAACAGTAAGAGCAAATACAAAAGTTTTTGAATGTAAAGATGAGTTATATATCATGAATTTCGTCAGCTATTATAACTTATATAAAATCACAAATTCGGATGAATGTATGGTGATGAGCAGCGAGAAAAATTTTGCATTTGTTGACGGCGTTTATTTTAATAATTGTCAGATATTTATAAACAATCATGAAATGTTGATCGTCAAAAAGGGCGAAAGTATTGCAGATAAAACTTTGGACGATATGATTGAGATAGCCCCGGAACTGACGATGAACTGTATCACAAAGGCGTTTGGGCAGCTGTACATATTTGGGAATCAGGGAGTGATACTGAAATCAAGTGTTGAAACAAATAATGAGGAAGTTATAACTGTTCAGGCAATCTCAGCTAAAAAGGCACTTTTAGATTCAAAGAAGTATACGGATGAACGGTATGCAGCATTAGAGGAAAGAATTGCGGCTCTGGAAAGAGGAGAATCAGGGGATAATGGATAGTAAATGTATAGGTACTGTAAGGGATCCGCCTGATCGGCGGCGTAAGGCACAGAAATAGACAACACGAGAAAGGAAGGATTATAATGAAAACTGAAAATATTGTAAAAGGGACTGTGACCGCGGTCTCTTCTTTTTTTACTTCAATCCTGGGCATACTGGCGGTCCCGATAGGGCTGATGGTACTCAGCAATCTGATCGATTATGGGACAGGCCTGATGGCATGCAAATTCAGAGGCGAGAATATCAGCTCCTACAAATCGATCAGAGGTATCATGAAAAAAGTCTGTATGTGGCTTCTGGTGGCGGTCGGGGCAATCATCGATGTGCTGCTGAAATACGCTTCTGAAACGATTGGCATAGCGCTTCCGTTTACATTTCTGGTGGCTTGCATTGTTGCCATATGGATCATCTGCAATGAGATCATCAGTATTCTGGAGAACATAAAGGATATGGAAGTGGAACTGCCGGCATTTTTGGAAAAGCTTACCCGGAATATAAAGTCACAGGTGGAAGAGATGGGAGAGCAGAAGTATGGAAATATTGATGACAAAAACAGAGAGGGCGGGTGATCGTCCTCTTTTTACATTAGATATAGAAAAGAGGAAAAATAAAAATGAAAAAAGTATTGTATGAGGGGCCAGATATCTCTAAACATAACAGCAATGTCGATATCAAGCGCGTAAGGGACGCCGGCTGTAAGCGGATAGGGATTCGGGCCGGTTATGGAAAAAACAACGTCGACCAGAAATACATATCCAATGCGCTGGCCTGCCATAACCTGGGCGTAAATGTGCTGCTGTACTGGTTTTCTTATGCCTATACCGTGGCCATGGCCGCAGCGGAGGCGGGCTATGCGGTGGCCCAGGCCGCGAAATACTGGACGAAATGCCCGATTGCGTTTGACTTTGAGTATGACAGTGTAAATTATGCCAGGAAAAATGGTGTGCAGATCACGAAGCAGCTGGCCACGGATCTGGCCATCGCATTCCTGCGGGTGGTAAAAGACGTCGGCTATATCCCGGTGATCTATACCAACAGGGACTACCTGCAGAATTATTTTGACATGGGCAGGATTACTGCAGAGCTGGGGACTGTGTATATATGGTATGCCCGGTACGCGGCGGCGCTGAAAGCGGGAGAGGAGGAGATCGATATCTGGCAGTATACATCCACCGCAAGGATCCCGGGAATCAGGGGAAATGTGGACATGAACCGGTTTTATACTGATTTTGAAATGGATGAGGTGAAAACGGATCGGGAAGATAAGATGAATATCAATGTGCTTGATTTCCAGAAGGCCGCCAATCTGGATGGCTACCGGGACGCAGCGGGCAACCGGTTGGCAGAGGACGGGAAAGACGGTCCGAAGACGCAGCATGTCCGCAGACAGATCAACCTCAGGGCGAAGATGTCCGGGAAGAAATATATTGCCGGATCCACGGGGCATCTGGTGAAGTGGTGGCAGCGCCGGTGCAATGAGATTCTAGGCCGCCGACAGGATGTAGATGGCCGGTACGGCCCATCGGCCCGGACGGATACCATCGTGCTGCAGAGGAAGCTGAACTTAAAGGTGGACGGCATCGCCGGGTACAATAGTATTCAGGCGGCGTTTTACAACTAAATCTAAAAAGGCGGTAGTTATCCTGCCGTCTTGCAATTTTTATTATGTGAGACTGAAACACATACAGCAATACTTAGAGGATTAGAAAAAGAGAGCGGAACTTGTCACCGCTCTTTTTGTTTGACATTTGGTGCAGTAAAACATCTCTCACTACCGTAAACTCTCCCTGACCGCCGGAGAATGCGGCAGCAGTTGAACCGAAGTCGATGGACTGGTCGATGTTGACCTCGGATTTATCGATGTTGTTTTTGGAAAGTATGTATTCAAATACCATTTCAGGCATACCGCCTGCCCGGCCACCCAGCACATCCTTTCCTTTTAACATATCCCAGCTGAAATCTTCGATGGGCTCTCTTGCCACAAGGAAGTTTCCGGCGCGCTGGGTGAGCTGCGCAAAGTTGACGGCGGAATCCTCCATGCCTTCCGCATAGCTGTAGATTGTCGCTTCTGCGCCCATAAAGCCGATATCGGCTTCTCCCGACAGCAGGGCTGTCATAGTCTTATCGGCGCCGTAGCCAGTCACCAGTTCCACGTCCAGACCTTCTTCGGCGAAATATCCTTCCTCGATTGCAACATACATGGGCGCATAAAAGATGGAATGCGCCACTTCATTCAGTACGACATGAGTTTTATCGCCATTGTTCTGGCTCTTTTCGGAGCCGCATCCTGTGACAAGCACTGTCATACTGAAAAGCATCACCGCCGCAAGCAGCAGTGCAGTCAGTTTTTTTCCCGTTCTCATAGGTTCTCCCATAGTTGGTTTTATACATTATATGCAAAAAATAAAAAAAGTGATAAAAAGTATTGAAACTACACATAAAAAGTGATACCATTACACATAGTAATAAAAACTATGTAAAGAAGATAAAGAAACTGCGAAAAGAAAAATTTGAAACGGAGGAATCACCATGAACGAAAATATCAGAATACAGAATAATAAAGTTGGAAATATGCTGGCGAAAGGGATTCGGGTGCTGACGGTGCCGCCTCTTCTGGTGAGCAGTATGCTGATTATACTGGCGGTATCGCTGGATAGTTTTTGTGACAGTGCAGCACAGATGGTACTGGCTATTGTACTGTTGGGTTTTTTGCCGATTCTGGCTTATCCGATACAGAAGCTGCTGCCTACGAAAGGAGAAGTGAGAGAAGAGCAGCGCAATATAGCTTTTGTTCTGACATTTACAGGTTATCTGACCGCCTTTATTCTGGCTGTGGCCGGAAACTGCGGCAGAGAGCTCAGGTATATTATTATTTCTTACTTTATCTCCATGATATGTCTGCTTTTCTGGAATAAAGTATTGCATGTACGGGCCAGCGGGCATGCCTGCAGTGTGACAGGAACACTCTATTTTCTGTCATACTTTCTGGGCAGGCAGGCAGTTCTCCCCTGCATCTGCATTGCAATAGCGGTAGTGTGGGCTTCCCTGCGGTTAAAGCGTCATACGATACAGGAAATTTTCTGGGGAGCGGCAGTGTGTCTGCCATGCATTTTACTGTCAGTGTTTGTTCTGTGAGATGCTGCTCACATAATTTTTCACGGCTTCAAAGCTTTCTTTACTGATCACATGCTCTATCCGACAGGCGTCTTTTACAGCGATCTCTTCCGGCACACCGAGTTCTGTGAGCCAGGAGGAGATCAGCAGATGGCGCTCATAGATCATTTCTGCAATTTCTTTTCCGCTTTCCGTCAGATAGATAAAACCCTGTTCTGAGACAGTGATCTGATTTTTCTCCCGCAGATTTTTCATGGCAATACTGACGCTGGGCTTTTTGAAGTCCAGTTCGTTGGCAATATCCACAGCACGTACAACTGGTAATTTTTTACTCAATAATAGTATAGTTTCCAAATAGTTTTCAGATGATTCATTTCCAAAAATTCTCATAGTGATCCCCATTTCAGTACAGATGCGGCACAGGCGATCTTCAGATGATCCTGTGATTTTTTCAGTATAGCACAGTTTTTTTAGTGTGACAAATAAAACAGAAGCTGGCAGATTTAATTGTTTCCATCAAAGGTTTCCGGATCGCGAATGGACAGGTTACGGAAAATAATGGAAAACAGTGCTGATTTCTCAGCACAGGTCAGAGGGCTGGAAAGGGGTTTGGACGACGACCGTGTGATAAAGGAGGACCGTGGGGGTTGATATTTTCCGATAAGACTGATAAACTCGTAACAAACTTATCTGCTGTCCGGGTCTTATAAGGTGGACAGTGTACTGAGAATTGATTTAAAAAAACAGCAGCGGCAAAGTAAGATTGTTGCGGAGCCTGAATGGAGGAAAAAATGGGGACACTTATAACAGGGCTTCTCCTGGCGGGGGCGGTGGCATTAGCCATAAGAAGTATGGTGCGCGACAAAAAAAGGGGAAAATCCCTGCAGTGTGGTGCAGATTGCTCACATTGCAGTGGACATTGCCATTAACCAGCTTTCAAATCAGTTTTCTTCTTATGTATGATGAGAACGGGAAACAGGCAGATTGGTCAGAAGCTTTTTCCCGGCTTTTATTCATGTGTCTTTTTTGATTCGTTCCTGCAGCTGTTTCCAGACCCGTTCTTTGTCCTCTTCCGTAATTTTGAAATCGAGATTGTAGCTTTTAATCTCTCTTTCTACTTTTTGGACATAATTCTCGTATAGTTCAGGAAATTCCTCGCACAGTTTCATGAAAATTTTCCATGTCTCCATAACATTCTTATCCATCTTGAATTCAGCCCTTCTTCTCAATCTTGTGGGAGTTTAACAGTTTTTATATAAGTATATATAGTCAATATATTCACTATACACAATGCATTCATTTTGCGCAATATGTTCATTGCAGGGCAATAAAAGAATTATTCTTTAAGTTTCATAGGAGCTGTGTTTATTATCCGATTTAATGTCTGATACAATTTCCTGTCGGGAAAATGTTGTAAACTTTGGGAGTTACCGCTTGCAGGCGGTAGCTCCTTTTGCCGTTTAACCCCTACCTTACCCCTACCCGATATTTTGCTCAATAATTTACTGCGCTATCCAGTTTTCGGATTTCATCCTGTTTCAAATCGTCCAATACGTGCGTATAGGTATCGGCTGTTTCCTTTATGGTCGCATGACCTAAGAATTTCTGCATAACACGCACGTCCACATTATTTTCTGCCCCTCTGGTCGTGAAAGTATGACGCAGGCAATGAGGGTGGATGTCACTGACACCGATTTTCTCACAGATAGAATAACAGGTGCGCCGTATATTGTTCGGGTCAAGAGGTCTGCCTAACTGGGTACAGAAAACAAGGTCATTGTCCTCGTATGCGCTACTGGCTTTTTCCTTATTTTTCTCCTGTTGCTCCCAGACATCAGCAAGTACTTTGATAGCCGTATCATTGAGAGGGATTGTTCGCTCACTGGACAGGGTTTTCGGTGTGCCAAATTCTAAGTGCCAATGTTCGTCTGCATTGTCAGGGTCTTTCACCTTGCGGAGGATTCTCCTGATGTGCAACTGGTTCTGCTCAAAGTCTATGTCCTGCCATTTCAGCCCCAACAATTCCCCAAGCCGCATACCTGTGCAGAGGTCGAAAATATAGACAACTCCCATATAGGTCACTTTCGCCTGTTCCACAAATGCGTTTTGCTGTTCCTGTGTTAAAACATTGATTTGCGGCTTTGTTGTTTTGGGAAGTTTTACCCTGTTAGCGGTGTTACGGACAATCAAGCCGTCATCTACCGCTGTTTCTAAGGCGTTGCTTAACAGCTTGTAAACATCTATTACCGTAGATGGCGCTAACCCCTTATCGGACAGGCTGTTGACAAATTTCTGAATGATGTCCTGTCGGAGTGCCTTTAGCTTATAGTGACCGATAGCTGGTTTGATGTGGTTTTTTACCTTTACCGTATAATTGATATAGGTAGTAGGCTTTACATACCGCTTTTTGTATTCGGACATATAATAGTCAAGCCATTCGGCAAGGGTCATTTCTGTAGGATTGGTGATAATGCCTTTTTGCAGATTATTCAGCAAGTCGGTCATTTTGGCGGATACTTCCTGTCTGGTCTTTCCATACAGGGATTTACGCTGTTGCTTTCCGTCCGCTGAAATGCCAATCGTTACACGGGCTTCCCATGTGCCATCTTTGCGTTTGCGGATAGAGCCTTCATTTTGTCCCCGTTTTGCCATATGAATCAATCCTCCTTATCAAGCATTTCTTTAAACTGTTCCTCAAATTCTGTCATCTTTAATGATTTTTTAGAGCCTGTACGTTGTCCTGCCCTGATACGCAAGGCTTTTTTAGCATTTACAGAAAAGGTAAGAACAGATGAAATACCAGCCCGTCTAATGTCATCTATTATACTGTATATATCATCAAAGCCGCTGATGTGCGCCAGTTTCACAGCTATATCATCTGCGGTTAAACCATTTGTGCTCACTTTTTCAGATAAATACTTTCCATATGACGTTGACATTTCAATATATTCTGCAAATGAATAGAACAACTGTCCCATGCACTCAATAAGATTTCGCCGTTGAGGATTTCCGTTGTTAAGAGACAATGAATTTATGGTATTTGCTATGGAATCAGCTAAAAAGTCTCCTTCATCTTCTGCAACCATATCCAAAGAATGAAGTAAGCGATTTACGCTATCTCGCTTGGAATAGTCCGTAGATGATGGATTCATTTTTTCTGTCAGTCCGTAAAGGTAATCAGCGGTGCATCCGTAATATTTTGCAAGGTCAATGAGGATAGTCTGGTCGGGAAGATGCCTGCCGCTTTCGTAACTGCTTAAAGCCTGTTTGGTAATACCGATTTCGTCAGCAACATCTTTTTGCCCTAAATCTGTTTTTGCCTTGCGGAGTTCTTTTAACCGTTGTCCTACTATGCTTGCTAAATCTTCTTTAGAAGTTTTTCCCATGTTATTTGTATCTCCTTTCCGATGATATTGCTATTATACTCCTTTTTATTCAAAAAGTAAATAGTATAAAAATTATTTCCTGATTAAGAAAAAATAAAAAGTCCATTGACAGGTAGCGGCTCATGTGTTATACTGTCAATAGAAACACGATTCAGACAAGAATAGGAAATAATAAAGAGAGGAGAACGATGTGATGAACTACTGTTCCGAAGAAGATTTACCAATCATTATGCAGGCAAAACATGTTCAGTCGGTTTTGGGGATTTCTAAAGGGAAAACGTATGAACTTATGAATTCCAGTGATTTCCCTACGATTTATCTCAACAAACGTATGGTTGTGCCAAAAGACAAGTTTTTTGAGTGGCTGAATCAAGACAAACGCAAAATCAAAAGGAGGGCAATTTATGTGTCAAGAAAAGGTTGAAAATAAGATTAAGTTTAGCGGCTCATGTATGGATGTAAACACGGGTGCGGAAGTGATTTTTGGAGGATACCGTGAAGGGGACAACTTATTGCTGGAAGCTAAATGTATATCGGATATCTTAAAGAAACAAGCGGTTCTGGGGCAGAAGGCGCAACAATTTCTGGGTGCAGTCAGGTCTGCACTCAAAAAATGTAAGTATCTATCTCTGCTTTCAAGCCCTGAACAGAATGTAAGCTTGTTCTGTGAAATCAGAAGAAAATGTGACGGCGTTAAAATTGGTTATGTAGAGGATACGGATTATTTACTGGACTGTGAGTATTTTTACATGCAGATTTTTAAACCTCCTGTAGAATCTCTTCCTCCTGCTGGAACTTTCTTATTCCCACCAAGTGAGCTTGCATATTATTCAGAATTGTTCCAGTTGGGAGTGCTGAAACCTTATAAGAATGATTCCTCAAAGGAGTTCTATATGATTGAAGACTTTGACAAGCGGTATATTCGTGTTTCCAATGCTCTTGTAAATTTTGATATTACTAAATCAGAAATTCTGTAAATAAAGCATAGCCATAGAAACTGTTATGGTTTCTATGGCTATTATGTTACCCTTTTTTCAAAATTCCCTCGTCAAGCAGACTGGATACCCGTGTAAACTCTTCTTTTGGGTCATGCACATAATATCCACAAGGAGCAGGGGGAGGCACTATATCTTCCCATATACATTCAACGCCCATTCCCTGTAAAGAGCCGAAAAGATAGGGGCAGTCGTCACAACCTTTATATTCTGGAGCCACTTTCCGCACTTTATCCTGTCGCTTACAGAAAATTTGTCCGTTTCTGTCCATATAATTAAAATGATTGACCATTTCCAGACTGGCAGACATTTTTATTCCCCCTCTCCATCAGTATATACATCGGGCAGTTGGATATATGTGCCGTCATATCTCCAAGATTCTGTAGAAGTGATGATTAGTTCATTATCTTGAATAATGGCAGATGTATATACTCTGTCCTCAAATTCCCTGTTGATAAATTCCCATCCGGTATCTGCGCCGTTCCTGTCGAAAACAAAGGTTTCTGCTTCTGGCTCAAAGTACAGTACCAGTGAACCGTTCTGGGTTTCTGCAAATACAAAAGTGTCTGTTTCAAAGCACTGGTATCTGCCATAGGTGGTGTAATCACCGTCCGTATAGAAATCATCAGGCTGTTTATCTTCTGATGGGGTGGCAGATAATTCAGGCTCTTGTGTAGCTTGGGGCTGTTCTTCCTGTGTGACCTCTGGTTGTTCTGTGTTTTGTTCTATTTCCTGTTCTGTCTCATGCTGTAAAACTTGGTCATACACTCCCGAAACTATAGGAGAACCACCGTATTTAGAATCCGTATAAATAACACACTGGTCATCATCTGGGTTATACAATAGTATTGTGTTAGTATCTGACTCTACCTGAAACTGAATGTGGTTATCATCATAGATGGTATAATTATCAGTAGTATTTGGTATTATTCCAATACATGACTCCATAGACAAATCGCCATTGGGGATGCCGCTTACCACCATAAAAAGACTGTTTTCTATCTCTTTTATCCAGAAGTACATGCCTGCCGTTGGCTCTTTATACAACTTGTTTTTCCACCAGTTATCAGATACAGTTAGCTCACTATTTTTTGTGGCAGGTGCTTCTGTTACCTGACTTTCTATAGATGTCGTTACCTGATTGTTTCCACAGCCTGAGAGAAGTGCTGTTGCTATCAAGGTTACTGCGATAAATCTTCGCTTCATAAGATTATCTCCTATTTTTGTGTTTCTCTTCAATTTCCCTATTCCGCTTGATAGTTCTGATAGCTTCATCAATAAACTGTTCCGTTCTGCGTTCCCCATAGTATTTATAGGGGTCTACCGCTTTTTGCGTTTTTTCGTCCATCCACGGATTAACTATGTAATAATCCTTATGGGTAAACTTCACCATATCAGCTGTAGCAGTTCCAGAATTGTCATGCCACATAGCGTCCATCTGCTGCCATGCGAACTCCTTCACCTGTTCAATCGTTATTTTCATAGTTCATCACCCCGATTTTAATCATCTTCAAAATAGCCATATTCAACGTCCTGTTCTATCAATTCTTCCTCTGGTATTTCTGCTACATCTTCCAGAGCCTTATCCATAGCGTCTGCCATTTCTTCAACAGTCATAGTTTCAAAAGGATATTTCTTTTCCATATTGTGTTGCTTCCTTTGCGTTTAGTGCGTGATTTCCATTCCATATCATAGAGTTTTTGGCATACTGTTCTGTATCAATCTGTCCACCCATTCACATAAATTCCGTTCTTGTTTCGGGGTAGAAGCACTTACAACAAATTCCTGTCCTCTGCAAGCAGAATTTAATTCTGTATATCCGTCCTTTAGTGTAGGGCGGTTATCGCCTTGCCATGAAATAGATATGTCACCTTTACCAAAGAACGCAGGCAAAGCCCATAGCCGCCGATTGTCCTGACCCCTCTTTGTAAGTACCAGTGAATCATCATACTGGAATGTGCCGTATGTATCGGGCAGATATAAACGGTTATTCGGGCGGTCTGGGTTTATGCCGTGTGGGTGCCAGGAATAACGCTCAATTTCCTGTTTCTCCCTCAATATTTCTCCCACTTTCATATAGCCGTAGATGATGTGGACAATAGGTGCGTTACGGTCAAAACACAGCGTTTTATCGGTCTGATATATCGTTTTTTGAAACATTCCGTAGAATAAAAATATATCGCCCACGCCTACGCCCAATTTATCCAGATGTACAGCAGATACGCCATGTTGTCCGAATGCGGGTTTCCATTCATCTGTTGCCGTTCTGCCCTCTATATCCTCGTATATGTCGGGGTCAAGGTGACAGGTCTGGTTTTTGCCAAAATCAAATTTAGGGCCTAGCTGACTGATGATTTTCTCTAAACCTTGCCCCTTATAAGTCAAAGCCTTGTATGCCGTTCCTATCGTTTTATCTGGAATAGGGAGTGAAAACAGCGTACCGTCTGGCAAAATAGGGCTTGCCATACCCCCCGATGTACTGTCCATGCCTTTTCTGCTCAATATCACTTTCATAATGCCATGCCTCCTACTAAGCACCATCTTAGCACATAGCACAGCAAAAAGCAACTAACAGCATATATAAATAACGCAACCTGCGGATTATCTAAGACATAAGCAATTAGTATCATTTACATATACTATTTGCATTGGAGGGAAACCGCATGGAGCAACAGGCATTAGGAAAGCGTATTCGTGAGGAACGGCTAAAGCTGAACCTGACACAGGAAAGCCGGGCAGAAGATGTAACCCTTTCAACCGCCTATATCGGGCAGATTGAGCGTGGGGAACGCAGCTTAACATTAGAAAATCTGGCAGCAGTTGCTAAGCGTCTGGGCGTTACCATAGATTATCTGTTGTCTGATTCCATCGTTTCTGACAGTGACGGTCAATATCGGCTATGGTGTCAACTGATGAATGGCAGGACAGAGGAACAAAAAGCCCTGGCAATCAATATGGTAAAACTCATGTTTGGCTATCTGGACGAAAATTCCTGAATGATACAGTGATGGGGAAGATACCCTTTAACAGAGAATCTTCCCCATTTTAAATGACCAGAAATCACCGCTAACGCATTTTAACCGCTTGACTGAGAATAACCCCACCTACCGCCGAATGAGCCTTAAAACGCAATTTTAGGGCTGTTTCAATCGGTGAAAAGCGACCTATTCGCTTACAAGCCTTATAAAAGTCCTATTTCCGTCCTACAAAGTCTGATAGAAAATCCATATGGCTGAAATGCTGTTCCTCAATCGCTTACAAGACAGATTCCTTACAGCGGTTCACATATCCTTTTATTCTGCATTCCGCTTACAAACCGCCTAAAATCCTTGCCCCTTTGACTGGTATAGTTATAAGCATTTCAGCATAAATCGTATTCCCTCGCTGAATCCCTTACAAAATCCCTCTTTTTCCAGCTCATTATAGAAACGGTTCAATTCTTCTTCAATCTGTAGGTATTCTTCACCAGAGATAAGAGCAGACAACCTTGTATAAAGCTGTTTTTCCATCAACTCAATTTCTGTCGCCTTTTCCGTAACAGTATGGGCGTAAATCATATCTGTGATAAATCGTTCCATGGCACAACCCCCTTGCCTGTAAAATTATTTTAAACTTGGTTCCTATCAATCTGTCTGAACGAAAACAGTGTTTCCAGTCTACTTTAAAATAAGTTTAAAACCATTTTCGCCCATAAACTTCATTTAAAATAAAACCTCAAGTTTAAAATAAATTTTATTTTCGGTGCTTTGTTTTCAGCACGATATACCTTTCATCGCCAGATAGGCGGCTTAACGGCTCATAGGAGCAGACAGGCTTTTCCTCACAGACAAGATAGCTTTCCAACGTCTGGTACTCCTGTTCGGTATAGGCTTCTGTATTCAGTTCTTTTACATTATAGAATACGCCATAGCCTTGTATCTGGCGGATATGGGAGAGGGCAGAATACAAAGTCTTGAAGTTGTCATACCGCATACGACTGTTATCCTCGGAGTACATCTTAGTCATATACCCAAACAGTTTCTTATAGTCCTCTGACTGAAATTTATCCACGATACAGCTATACCGCTGGAGAGAGTTGTTCTCACCTAAGATATTATCAAAGGTAAG